>Ga0307516_10001070_pt1 | contig 38146 bp, 46 predicted proteins | sample 19_EM_MG_FD_203310 | JGI IMG/M metagenome (GOLD analysis project Ga0307516, IMG submission 203310) | Populus trichocarpa ectomycorrhiza microbial communities from riparian zone in the Pacific Northwest, United States - 19_EM | ecosystem: Host-associated > Plants > Roots > Unclassified | place... | reverse complement strand
CCCGAGCGATCTGTTGATACTTCCGTCGGTTTCAACTCGGCTGGGACAAAAACCCGGGCCCCTGCCCCAGAGGGATTTCGGGGAATGGTGAGGGTTAGGATAATGTACGCCCGTCTCACGTTTATCCCGGGCAAAAGCCAACTCATCCCAACCAGGGCATCTCACCCTTCTCGAATCAGAGACTGGACAGAGGGGGCTGAGCGGCCGGATCACCGGAGTCTACAACCTACCGGGTAGGCGAAAACCAGAACCTAGCGCATGTCAATTTAGGCACGGGGAAAGCTTACGATCTCGCCTTCGACTCAGAAACCAGGTTCTACCCCAGGATGAACAGACTAGGGTCATGCGTCCGGATTCACGATGAGAACTGCATCGCCGTTGGGGCACTACTCACCAACACAACTGTACATTCTCGATGCTAATTAGGGTCCGGGAAAATCTACTGGAATGATGGTATTGCGACATGTTTTGCTGAATCCTTTTTTTCCACGATTTTCTCGCTTCCTCCGAGAACCGGCCCCCGAACGTACTTGACATGTAAGTACACGGTCCATCCCAGCGAGTGCCTTCTACGTAGCGCCACCCGACCGTTCAGGGAAAACACCATCCAGGAGTTTGCTGATGTATCCTCTTCCACCGCCGCGGGAGGCTCGTTGATCCTGTGCGGGCGGCACAGCAATCAAATATAACAGTACCATGGAGCACACTGTGACTATCATCATCTGCGAGAAGAACCCGAATGTATCTGAGAGTGGCGTCAGTCCTCAAACTTGGATCCGAGGACCGGAGACCTACCAAGGTACATTCCAAACTGAGGCGAACCAACATAAAGACTCCGTAGAGCTGGAATGGTCAGGATAGTGGTTGCCGGGAGCAAAAGGACCGCATCGTTCACCCCCTCCCTCCTGACGATAACGAGGAGTGTAACGTAGACCGAACCAACGGTTAAGGCCGCGTTGATGAGTAGCAAGCACACCGTGAATGCCTGCGCGAGTTGTGACCTTTTCACCGTGATCTCAATCAAACTCGATTCAACCACTACCTCAGTTGGCCCTGTCCCAGAATTGTAGGTCCAGTGGTTGTTCATCGGGTAATCTCCGGACGAGAGGACGAAGTTGTCTGGCCCATCACGAGCTGAGAATGTGAGGATGGGCACAGACTTGTTTGTAGTCTTCTCGATCGCGAATGCGAAAGCCTGGATGAGATAGACATCAAATGGGGCCGTCTCCTGGACGGTGAAGCCTAGACGATGGTCCACTTCGAAGGACATCGAGGAACTGATGCTAGACGGAAAGGAGATTCATGTGATATATCCAAATTTTGGAACATTAAGCGGATCTTACGCTCTCGGTTTCCCTCCGTAAAACGGGACATTGGCTGGGTCATATGAAAATATTGGTTTGGATACGCTGTTGGTTGTAAACATTAGAACGTGGGCACTGGCATCCAACGTATACCCACTCATTGATATATATATCCATCGCTCGGTTGCACGCACCGCATCTAGGATCATGGGGCGCATCGGGATCGGTGGAGGGGGGTAGCATATATGTCCCGCACCCAAAGACCTTCCATGTTATCGACAGCGTTTTGCTAGTAGTATCTATCTGGTAACCACTTCCAACGATTGCAATCTGCGATATATAATATGTCGTGTCAGTTCGAACCCAGCTAGAGCTGACCAAAGAAAAACTCACTCCGCCACCATCATATGTGAATATGGCACCTGGCTGTCGCCTATCCCGATTGTAGGGCGACTTGGCGACACCGGCAACAAGACCCGTGAGGATAGCGTAGAGGAGGGCAGACGACAAGAACGGATGCCAGCGGAAAATGCCGGCCAACCAGAAAAGAACGGAGCGTAGTGATGGTTTTTTCGGGGGGGTTTTGGGGTTTGGGAAGGTTGGGAGTAATCCTTCAAACTCGGCAAGGGTCGATGGGGGGGGGCGTGGTTCGGGATGCGTCGGGCATCTCGGGGGTGAAGTTCGCCGCGTCGGGTCAAGTAAAGGTGCAGACTCCTCAATGGATTGGAGCAGTTGCAAGCGCAAGGGTAGGTGTGGTCTCGTTAGATTTGGGGCAGACAGAGTGGAGAGGGGCCAACAAGGCGATGAGGAACCAAGGATCCATGAATACCTTCCGAAATAAATGCCATGCCACGTCCCCCCCACCCCAAGGTCAAACGTTAACCATGTCTGACATCCCAGCGGGGTAACCAGGTACGAGAGGCAGTGTGGTGAGAATGAATGCGGCCAACTCCGATTATCATATCTCAAGCTCCCAGCTCAAACTCGAGCCCGAGTGATCAATCGATCAATCGATCACTGGCGAACCCGGGCACCGCGGGCAACGAGCTATATACTCGCTGAATAAATCTTGACTTTGCTCTGAAAAGTGAACCGTTTCTCCAGGACAAAGGAATCGAACAAACGTTGAAAGAATACAGGAGAAATAATCGGGAACGAATCTCATTGGCTGGCTCCTGAATAACTTTACATTTTCGTTCTATTTCTTCGACTGCACTTTTCAGCCGAACCGAATCGAGCGGCGAAGACGCGCGTAGTCTTGATTAGAACGCGTGCTTGGGACGAGTTCAACTTTGTTTCCGAACGGCATACTTTCCGACACCGCAACCACTTCCCAGGAGCGGTTCGCCCTTCCTGGCCGCCGCTCTGGCCAACACAGGGGCTCTCTCACCCCTTGATCCCGACGCTTTCAATAAAGCGCATTGAAAGGGAACCCCCAAGATTGAGGACGGTGCTACCAACGATCTGACAGAGCTGGAGACCGACGACCCTCAGGCGTAGTCGCGATCGACAGGAAGCTGGAGTTCCGATATCTCACAGAACCAAACAGTCCTGGATTGACGACCATTGGAAAAGCATCCCTCCTACTGCGACAAAGGTACGCGGTCAGGAGAGGCCCCAGGGGACGGCGGCGTGGGCGGTGCTGAGGGAGGGGTGACCCGAGTGTACGATAGATGCGACTCGGAGTAGATGTAACTTTACCTGCCTCGACGAGAATAGACGAGCTTCATTCTCACTCGATTCCGGTAGATCTGCGAACTATATTGAGATCTAGTACAGCATCGCTGCCGCTCGACCCGAGCAGGATCAACCGAAGCTTGAGCAGAAGTCAACTACGCCCTGGGCTCGATCGGGCGAGCGGCACTGGGATAGGGATATGGCAGTTCAAGCAGGTTTTGTCTGTTTGGCTGTACAGCTGTAGTGGCAAAGCTGGAAAACGAACAAAGGCGAGGCCAGACACACCGCGCGTCCGGGGACAATTCCCAAATGGACAGAGGTGGCTGAGTGGATCCCCACCAAAGTGCGCCCGGGTCACCAAGGTTTGCAATCCACCCAGGTGGGAGCCCCGCTCAAACAACGTGAAAGCGTGAACCACCCTCACGGACATTGCTCCAGAGCACGTCAATTTAGGCACGGGGAAAGTTCGCGATCTCGCCTCCGATTCAGAAACCAGGTTCTTCCCTGGGATGAACAGACCAGGGCCACGTCCGGATCCACAATGACAACCGTATCGCCATCGGGGAACCACTCGCACACGACAACCAAGGGGGCCCCAGTGCCTTCGCCAGAATGCCGGGCGACACAACTGCACATTCTCGGCGCTAATAAATCTACTGGAATAAATAATGGTATTGCGAGGAACCCTCCGACCTTCAAAGAACCGGGTTGCTAAGGTATACATATGTGGGATAACGTTACTGTCGTGCATGATTATGGGTATTACATTCCCAAGCGGGACCTTGTCATCCTTTCTTCTCATTTTCCCTCTCCTCGTATCCAATGACCTTGTCTTTTGTAACATTGGTCGTCTGTTTTGATGAATTACCATCCTTCTCCTTCCCAACAGGTTCCACCTGGTTACTCCGCGAGAGTAACCGGCCAACACCCGCACCGACCCTCCTGAACACCCACCGGATACCAAGCACGATCCGATGGGCTCCAAATAACAGGTATTGCAGGGTGACCAAGATTCCGGCCAGGAAGGAGACAACCAGGACTGCCTGCGGCCACACCTGGAATGAAACGGAGAGCATGAAAGCCAGGAGTGCGATCGAGGATACCAGCATGAAGAAAGTCGGGAGTCGACAGCAGAGGCAGAAGAAAAAGTAGCCGTCGAATGTATCACGTGCTTGAACCTTGCGTAAAACGGTCAGTAACTGAGGGGATTACGAGGACACGAGGGCTGGAGCTAACCTGGAATTTGGCGGCGGTCACTCCATTGTAAAGGAACTGATACCAGAAGTTCAGCACCAGCCCGATTCCGGCAGTCACACCACTGATGGCCACGGCTCTCTTAGCAGCAGAGTCGACGGCGAAAATAACGTCGGGAGCAAAACCAAACACAGTAGCGTTCAACCTGTTCGTCAACGTTAGCAAATCCGCGTGACGTTCGACATAGGGATAATCATACCCGCAGAGTGCCATGAGCTACGGGGACGCAGTCAGCATTTCTGAAGCGAACACTCCAATGACCGCGAACGTACGATATTCATCCCCCACCGCCACTCGTTCCTGACCGTATCCAGGATCTTCTGGAAATCAGCATCACACACAGCATTCTTCAACTCCGCGTAGGGAGAAACCCGATTAATCGCGTCTTCGAACATGTTAAGTTCGACGTTCACTGTTACTTCTTGGTCGTGAAAACGCGGGAGGATCTGTGCCGCGATCCACGACACCGGTCCCATCCTGATCACCGTAATTTCATCCTCCTCTTCTTCAACCCACGTTCCTTCGGACGGCCGGTCGCCGCAGAACGTGCTGTCGTCCTCTTCGTATATAGGCGGCTCTTCATCCGTCATCGAAAAGTCGCTCTCGTCGGTATCCAGACAATAGCCCTTGACCCTCCTTGTCCGCCGTTGCCGAAGTTGAGAAACGGGTTCGTGATCTGAGATCTCGTGTTCTGACATACGTGACACGGATGATTCCGGCATGGTGTCGTCTAATGAAGAGGTTAGAATCGTACGTGAAAGGGAGAGCGGCCCGGAAGGATTTAGGCGTACATCCGCTGAAATGACCATCCAAATCTTCAATGACCACATCCGAGGCCGTCGAAGATGATGCAAACGGTTGTGGATCCGGAGCACGAAGGCGAAGAGCGATAGTTGCAAATTTCTGTGCATGGCCTTTGGGTATCCGCTTCCCCTTCCCATTGAGGCAGCCAAGTTTCAGTTCCACACCTACTGCTTCCATCAGACCACGATCCACAGCGTATAAAATAAATGGCATTGAATCTCACGAGGCGACATGGAAACCTTATCCAGCAGTTCTCCAAATGTTATAGAGGTCGAACCGGCCAGTTGACGCTTCCTGCCTCTCCTCTTGCTCTCGGACCTCTTCCAGACCTTGATATCAAGTTTTGAGGTAACGCCGACATTTTGGCTGATTCCGTACCACCAAAGTCAACTCCCGAGTCCACAGCACAGAAGGAAACAGAGAAGACGCACAAGAGGAAGGGTGTTTTGAGGTTAACGTTCTGACCGTCAGAGCCGAGCACCGTCTCTTGCTCGGGGTGGTGATCGACGAGGAAAGTGACAATCGGTCTCCAGGACTTCTCCGGTCGGAGGAATTTGAGGCCATTTAGACGGAGGACTGAATGAAGGCAAGAACGTCAAAACCCTAATACCCAGATATGACGGCGTATCGGTGTCGCTCACCCGTCAGGGACCATTCTCTGGACGAAAGCTGTGAGCCATCCACGGTCAACGGACTGGGGCGAGGACACCAGACTTACTCGCACGACATTTTGGGCGATCCGACGTCGTTGTGCTGTCAAAGGCAGAACACTCTTGGAGATGGGGGACGGAGGGAAAGCAGTGGGCGGCAGCGGCAGAGCACCACAATGGGCCAGTCGGCGACTCACAGGACAGCCCCCGATCAATCACCTGGGCGGCCAACAGCGCCTGTGACAAATCCAGCTCAAGTCCATCCACGCATTGCGTATTGTACAATAATACATTTCCCTCGTTATTTCATGTAAGCTTGCCACACAGTGATGAAGGAAACGAGGATCAACTGTCGTTGTCGCTCGCGTTCGAATCGCTCTCGTCATGACCCCAAACCGCGAACGTTCTCCGTCCAACCTCGTGCGTGTCTTTCGATCTTGACCGACCCCGGTGGTGACTGACGACGGTACCTCGACCAAAGTGACCGTGCAACGTCGGTGTCTTCGCACTCTCCCCAGGTTCCACCCGTTCCCTCGCAATCCTCTCCAGGACCGGTGAGTGGGATGGTCGCAAAGGAGGAGGGCCAGGCTCGCTATCGCCGCTGGTTGTTGGATCGGTATGTTCTCCTTTCCACTGAACGTGGCGGGGAGAAACTTTCGGTGGATGGGGGAGGGGTCCCATGAACCTGTTTGGAGAATCCACCCCAGACTCAATCCCGGATCTAGAGAACGCAACTCTGCTGAGTTGTGGGTTCCCTTTGCTCAGAGCCTCCGCCGCAACCTCAGCATTGTGCTGCTCCCAATCCTTCTCCGACTTGTGGACCCGCTGGGGTTCCGTGAGCTTGGCTTTCGCCTCAGCCTCTGCCCCTGAAAGGTCATCGATGTCGAACTTGTCGTCCTCTTCGTCCTCTTCATCTTCCACCTGGACAACCCCTTCCGCTGCTTCGTCCACGGCCGGCATCTTCCTAGGCGTAGTGGAGCGTGGCCTTGGAGGCTTTTTCTTCGCGGATTCCTCGACCATCACGAAAGATTTCTGCCTCTCTCGTTGGTTCCAATTCAACGTCCTAGAGATGGCGGAGAACCAGTCTGTTGACTGTTTTTTCGCACATACTGTCGGGAACGGATACTTCGAAGCGGTGACGGTGATATGGTCGCCCTCTGTCCACCAGATTAGTGAATAAACACCAACAGGGTGTTTGAGTTGACTTACGCTTAAGCTCGATGCGGCCACGACCATCAAAGGAAGCCCACGCCGTACTCCTCGAGTTGAACGGAACGCAGACACGTAGCTCCATGCTATCCGGTAGGAGCATTGGACGGAAAGACAGGGTATGGGGGCAAAGGGGCGTGATGAGTATCGAAGGGATTTCAGGGTGAACCAGAGAACCACCAGCGGAGAGGGAGTATGCCGTAGAACCAGTCGGGGTAGAAATACATAGACCGTCTGCCTGAACCGTGGTCAAGTGATCGTCATCGGCTGTAAACCTGATGTAAGCGCACAGCGGTGACGTTTGTAGGGTGAACGTGTACCGAATAACTCCAGTAAACTGACATAGGGACTGGGACCACGGTCCACCACAAGATCGTTGAGAATTTCGAAACTCTCAACGGGTCTCGTGGTGAAACACATTATTTGCTTCTCTTTGCCAGTCAACTCTCCCCCGCCTTGCGTCCAGCCACCCTCGAGGGCTTCCCAACCTGCCTTCCCAACACCCTTCATCAAAATCTCACCCGTGTCGGCCCTCTTAATCGCCTTCGGTACCGGACCATCCTCCCGCTTCACGGCTCGGTACACGGTACACGTAAACCGCATTCGCAAGTTGACTCGGATTCCGGACTCTATCGCAGAGTCCATATCGGCCTGGTGATTGGCAAAGTCGAAATTGGTGAGGAAACCCAGGGAGCCCAAGGCGAATGGTAAGACAGGGGGGACGATGCGCTGGAACAGCCACGAAGTGAACAAGACAGTCCCATCGCCCCCGAGCGTCACGACGAAGTCGAAAAGATGCGGGCTGGTGTTGCACATGTCGGCGGTCCAAAATCGCAGTTGCCCTTGTTCATTCGGGTTGGTGGGATCCTCCTTTCCGCTCGGGGATGAAGCCGATGAACTGGAGGAACTCCATGAGCCTCTTCGGTAGGGGAACGGCAGAAATAATTCTGGGTGGTCACGTTCGATCCCGGCAGCGTCAAACCTCCTTGATTTCCGGAGCTGAGCGTCTACGTAAACCACCAGACCACGGCCGCCCTGGCGGGGTTTAAGCATCAGATACAACGCGAGTTCCCGCGTAAGCTTGATAAGCCTGTTATCGCGGGCCTTCGTGACAATCAGGACATGCTGAATGGTTGAAAGGACTCTTGCGCGTCCTGTGTGCCGTAATCAGAGGACGAACGAAACGGGCGATCAGCGAAAGCTTTGGGGGGAAGTGAACGGGGGAAAGCGGACGTACCGAGTTGTTTGCTCATCTCCCGCACACCTACAGCCGTTTCAGCTAGCTGGGCAGTCAAACTCCCACCGAACGCTTCTTCGTCCTCGTCCTCATCGTAAACGATTCCATCCATGCTCAACTGATGCGGCCGCTGCTTTCTCCCCGCGGCCTCATGCGCACGCTTCGCCCTGAGCCAATCCGTCAGGGAAGCGCTGTTATTGAGGTGGGAGTGGATGAAACACGGTGATCTCGTTGGTTGTTCCATGCGAGGTGGGAGGTGCGGAGGAGTCACTTGCGAGCGAGGTTCTGCCGCGCGGGGCACTCCACCGTTGGTGATCGATGGGGTACTGGAGGGGCGGTTGGTGGGGGTGGGCTCCAGACCATACTCCGGAGAGGCCTGCGGGTCGACGATGATGCCAGCAGCCCACTTCGTACTGGTGTTCGAGAGGTGCAGGTTGGATGGCCGACTGTTCTTCCTGGACAGCGACGGCTTCATCAGGATCTCTGGGGGCATCGGCGTCGTGGGTGGTGTGGAGAAGGTTTCGACGTCCGGGGATGGCGGCAACGCGAAGGTGGAGGACATGGCAATGGTGACGGTCGGAGTAAAGGAACGTGCGCGAAGCTTATAAGGTTTCGGTGGCTTGCACACCCAGGTTCAAGTTGCACCATAAGCAACATCTACAAACTGACAACTCTCGCCGATCGCCTTTTCGCATCTACCATCACCAATCACCATAGCACTGCGCTCAAAAGGCCAGCCAATGGTCGTTTGCACCGTTCGTAGTACAGGTTACAATCAGACTGACAAACCCCCTGGCGTCCCCCGCTCAGAAGAACTCGGTATTGGTCAGCGAGAACCGACTCAATCGCCTGTAGTCCACCCTGTCCTTTGCCCCTGCCCATAGCCAAGCGTCCAGCTCTGGGAGGGTTATCGAGTTGACCCACAACAAATTCTGATCGGCGATAGCCAGGCCCTGTGCAATGCTGACGACCACTTCACAGGTATATATTGCCGCAGCGCGGAGGGCGTAAGACTGTTCCGACGTGAGCGCTGGGCCTGCCTTCGGATCACTCTTTGTTGTCTCCTCCACGGATGAAACCGGCCGCAACAGCGCGTCCGCGTTGACGTCCGGGAACACCTTGTCCAATCCGAGAGTCGCAGAGGACAGGTCTATGATTCCCAGGTGGACGAGCATCGAGGGTACGACATTATCGGAAAATATGGGCAACTTGGATGTGTCCGGGACAACAAAGTCGTGGGGTGACGACGAGAAGCGGAGATTGACGAGATGGACCATAAGCAAGGCCTTCTTGAAGATGTATACGGCTGTACAATGTCAGATCACATATCGGGGAAGCACAAAAGATGACCCAGAAGGAGCAACCCACCATTTCCGTCCACGACAGCCATATCCCGGAACGCTGGGATGCCGCGCACCAGCTATACCGAATTTGAGCTTCTGGTGGCGTAACTACCGGCTGAATCGCACTTACCTGTTGTAGGACAACCTCTGGGTCTCCCCTGGCCGTTGTCAAAGCCTCCAAAAGAAACGTGCCAAGGTCCGGATAGCCGCCACTTTGCAACGCCAGACCGGTCTCGTTCAATATTTTGGTGATCACTTGGACCAACTCGAAAATCGGTCCCCCAAGCTCCCCGACCACGACACCCGGTATGGAGTTATGAGGTGCCTCGACGTGAATATGCTGGAGCACGCCCATGAAATCCGCGACCTTCTGGTGATCCAGGGCGACCATGCCCCCAGCAGACATATAGTCCGTTTCCACGGTTGAGGACAAATACAACGCCATCACGAACATCCTGATGTTATCGTATGCTCCCCTGCCCGTTGCCTTGTGCAACGGCAGGCGGTACCCGGAGGCGATGTTGAGCACCGTCAGGATCGACATGACGTTCAGCTCTGCCGCAACGGAAGGGTATTTCAACGGCAAGAGTTGGCCGTGATTTGCCTTGAGCCGTTCGAACGATGCGGCGAAGGCGGGGGATAACAAGAAACTCTCCACGGCATTCTGGTTGATCTGTGCGGAGAGATACGCGCGAGCTATTGTGAGATTTGAATGGGAGGGCGAGGGTGGGGACTGACAGATATTTTGGTCTGCTCAGTCAAGAGTTTGGACGATTCACGCACGGCGTCGATGAAGGATCCTTGAGGGAAAAGTGGGATCTTATCCGAGGTCATGTTTTGATCGTGATCGTCCTGCGTGAACACCCGACGGCTGACGGTGCTCCGTTTGACTCTTTGACACTCAACCCTCCACCTCCACTGCTTATCACGCCCCCAGTTCCCAGGTCAATTGGGCGTTAAACAGGCTAACAACACCATATGTCGTCATATCTGGTGTTCGTCTTTCCCCGCCCCCCCACCTGAAGGCCTGAATGGCCACCTTCGGCCTAAGAAGTCCTGGAAACCGGTGGTCACTTTCCTCGTCGATTACCACCCCGGGCGGGAGGTGGTGCTAGGCTGTGATGGTCGGACGTTAACCTCAAGACTCCTGTGCGTTTTCGCATGTACCCTCGTGCTACTGTGGATGAAGGAGTGTTGCGTAATCAGTCAAAATGTCGGTATCGCCTCAAAACACAATATTAAGGTCTGGAGGGGGTCCGAGAGGAATAAGAGAGGCAAGAAGCGTCGACTAGCTGCCTCCGCTTCTATAGCATTTGGAGAAATGCTGGATAAGGTTTCCGCATCCCCTCGTGGGATTCAATCCCGTTTGGTTCATTCTTTGTGGATCGTTGTTTGACGGAAGGGGTAAGCGTGGAACTGAAACCCCTCGACGGAAGAGGGAAGCCGTTTCCCAAAGGCCACGCGCAGAACTTCGCCACCATCGTTCCCCATCTTCGTGCTCCCGATTCACAATCGTTTGGGTCGGCTCCGGCCTCGGACATGGTCATCTAGCGCAGGGGCTATCGTCGTGCACGGAAGCAACGACTTGGGCGTACATCTACTGAATGACACCCCAAACCACTGATGACACCATGCTGGGACCCCCCCGTGTACATGTCAGAACGCAAGCTCTCAGATCACGAACCTACCTCTAGACTGCGGTAACAGCAGACGGGGAGGCCCAACGCCTTCTTCCGGATACTGGCGAAATTGTTCTCCCGATGACCGGGAAAAGAGGGAAGAAGTGATGGTGACCAGGATGGGACCGGTGTCATCGAGAGCGAGTGGCGGTGGGGGGTGGATATCGCGCGTTTCGTGGCCACCAAAGTGCTTCCATCGGAAGTGCCGACCGCGCCCCCGTAGCTCATGGTACTTTTTCCGGGTATGGCGGTCTATTTGTAGGAGGTCGTGGGTCTTTGCTGACGTTAATGAACAGAATGCTGCTACGTTTTGTTTCGCTCCCGATGCAATTTTCCCTCTTGACTCCCCTACCAAGCTGAGGGCCGTGACCACCGGTGATGTGACTTGCGGAATCTGGCTGGTGCTGATCCTTCACACAAGGTCCAAGCCCGCAATACATATCACTTTTGTGTTCTTCATCCCCATCCAGGTGTGACCACAGACTCTCCAGTTTGTTTCTTTCCTAGCAGGAGTCCTGGTCACTCTTCAATACCCTCTGTCCAGTGCGCATCGGATCGGTGCCAGCGTTGGTAAGGATGTGGAATCTTCTGGGGAAGGTAAAGATGACGATTCACCGAGCCGACTCCCAACGTCACCCGAGACAAGGTCGTTGAGGCTTGGAGGGAGTGAGAAACCAGTTCAATGAGTTCCCACCCGGAACCGTGTTATATACAACCACACGATAGTGGTGTTATCCAATGTATGTACATGTATTCGTACACTTCGGTGGTTTGACGTGGTATTACCCCCAGCGACTCACGCCCCGGGCTGGAGGCTCGCCTCTGGTTCTCGTGACGATCATTCACAGCAAACCCTGGTATAAATGACCCCGCAGCACCCAGAGGACAGTGCGACATAATCTACTCCCCTCCACTCCTCGACTGTCCCCACCACATAGAATGCCTACTGTACTGGGTTTATCCCCTCCTTCATCCATTGACACCCCCTTTCATGTTGTGTTTCCTGATGCGCCGGCGGGGCCGCTCGTGTCTTTGGCCGCGATCTCGACACCCTCCCTCTCGACCACGAACCGGTTCCCTGAAGGTCAATTTCCTCACGACACCATCATCCCCAACCATTATGAGTGACAAACCAGCCCAAAAGTGTCCACCGTCACCCCTCCGTACATTCCCTGGTGAGATCCAGCAGATTTTCCTGGATTCTGCATCAGTGACCCATTCACAGTTTGCATCAAGTGTGTATGGTGATGTGGGCCGGGGCTCTGACAAATGCACTGGTTCCCCCTTGATTACCACGTGTGAATAACGCCCTGATGGTGATGTGATGATGTTGTAAGGAATTTGGACATGCCATCCTGGCCCATCAATCTTGAGGTAAAACCTGGTTTCTGAGTCAAAGACAAGGTTGTAAACCTTCCCCATCCCCAAATCAGTGTCTTCTAGAGGTAGTTTTGCAAGTGTGGCCCTATTTTTTGCATCTTTCACCCGAAGCTCCTGTGGGGGTGAGGTGTAGACTTTGACAACCCGGGTGTGATTTGGTGACAATCCACTCAATGACACATCCTTGTTAGTTGCCTCTGCCAAGTCAGGAAGTGGAGTACCTGATTGCCATGCCCCCACAACCACAGAGACACTGAACTCTGTAGCTAATCCATGATCAAATGATGGGTGAGTAGAGGCTGATTGATTTATGAGCAATGGCCCAGGCAATGAGGTGCTATCATCAGGGTGGAGTTCTTGCAGGGTCTCAAATTCAAGTAGAGTGAGAAGCCTATTTGGTTGGAGGCAGATGATGTGGTTTTCACCCAGGGGGTAGATGTGAGATAAGTGTGTGTCAATGTGAGCCTCACCACTTGTTAGAATGTTACTGGTGAAAATTTGGATGGAATCTTTAGTCTGTACCACAAGGTTTCTGTTCAATGATACAGCCATGGATGTGACTGTGCCTAGGAGTGGGGGGGTGTTGGTCCATCTGTAGGAGCTGATGTTGAACAACTGCACACCATTTGTTGGACTAGTGATGCACAAAATATCCTCACCCATAAGTGTGGGACTTGACAGCTGCCCATTATACATTGGTGACTGCCTATAGAGTAGCCCCAGCTCCCCAGGTTCTGATCTGCACCATTGTCTATACCTGATGGTCACAAAGAAGCACTTCTGGCCCACTCTTGGACTTGTGTGTGAGGTTCCCACCAGAAATTCACCCTTACCCTCCAGGTAAACCATTCCCCACACATGTCCAGGAATTGACCTGTCTGAGGTTTTACAATCAACAATGTCATGGATGTAAAAAGTGCTCTGAGTTGCAATTGCAAGTTCCCGATGTGACATCCAACAGATTGTTATAACTGGTTGGCTGTTCCAAACACCTTTGCCTTCGTTGGTGTGGGTGTTCCAGAATACAACAGAATCATCAGATGAGCAGCATGCAATGTGATCCCCTGTTGTAGAAATTGCAATATCAATGATCCTGGATTCTGTGGTAAACGTATTGATGTGTCCACCAGTCTGCATGTCCCACATAGTCACAGAGAAAGAATGTGCAAAAAACAGGATAGATCCATCTGGAGAACCTTGTATCTTTGTAACTTTTTCTGGGGTTTGCAGAGACTGTCGAAACACAAATGTGACTTCATCATAAACATCCACAAGGTTTTCACATGCAGTGATGATTCCCTGGACAGAGGTTGCAATACATGTGAGTTGTTTTGGTCTGAGGTTAATTGTCCTCAGGAGTGATCCCCAAGTGCTGGGGGCTCCTGAGAAGGTAGTCACATAGGATAGCTGGTTGTCTGCAACACTTTGAAGGTAGGACTTATGCAGCCATGATGAGGTTGGTGAGAGAGGCACAGCAGTGTGGTATACTTGTTGTGCACATTGTTGGATTGGATGGAAGAAGTGCATTGATAACCGAAGGCAGTCTGTTGCAAGATTATACAGAGGGGTTAGGACTTCTGCTTCAGCCTTGGCCTTGGCATAAGCATCAACATAGGGTTTAACCCTTGCCTCAGCCTCAGAGCAAATCTTAGCCATGTCTACAACCTTAGCCTCAGCCTTAGCCTTGGCCTTGGCCTTGACAATAACCTCAGCCTTGACCTCAGCCCTTGTGAGCCAAGTCCCATTCTTTGTGCGCCAAACATTAACCCCGCTTGTAGCCATAGCTGTAGCATTTGTCATGGCCTCAGCATGGGCCATAGTACAGGCATCAGCATCAGTCTTGGCAGTAACATAGGTTATGGCACAGGTATTAGCATGGGCTTTGGCTTCAGCATATACAATGGTATCAGGCTCAGTATAGGCCATGATACCAGTATTTACCTTTTGCACATAGTATTATCAGTGACAAGCCCCAGCACATCTGATGGTAACAGAGAGCCACTCACTTTGTCCAGCCAATCTAGGAGGCCATACATAGAATGAATTACTTCTCCCAGGTGATTCTCAAGACTCATTACCTCAATCCATGGAGGGGCACTTTTGAGCATTCTGATTGTTGAAGCAACAACCCAGTTGATATAATCACCAGATGTTGGAGAGAGCCTGAGGTGCCTGGCCCAATAGCTACATGCATACTGCATAGCACCACCTAGTTTATGCTCAAGTAGGTGTGGGAGGTTGGGTATATCTTTATTTATTGTAAAGGGTGGCAAGGAGCAAGGATTCCCTTCCAACTTCTTCACCAGTCCTAAACAACTGAGGACTATGCCACCATGGTAGTTCATTGGATCAATGTAAAATCTGGGATCAGTACATCGTCGATGGTCTTGCAGGAAATCTGGAAATGACTTGTGGAAGACACGAATTTCCTTGGATTCATCAATGGGCACAAGGATTACAGAATGGAGATGGCGTAGGGTGGTTGATATGACGGTTGTGGGAACCCCAAGAATTGTTGAAAGCTCCCTTCGAGACAATGGATTGAATGCAAGTACAATCACTCCCAGGACACGTCTCATGCTATCAAATACCTCTGACTCATGGACACCTGAGAATGCATGCAGCAAGACCTGGGAGTACAGGAGGTCAATGCCAGCACGTCCTTCATGTGTTGTACTATTTGAATCAGAAAGGACAAGTTGGAGACGTTCATTTGGGTCATGGTGTTCTGATTCAATGAACCTGGCTAAGGTTGAAGCAAAGATGAACAACCCAGACGATTTTTTGGTAAGGGCCATAATTTCATTGCAGTAAGGCCATGGATTGGGAAGATCAAGATCACTTCTTTGTTTGGCAACTGTGGTTAACCTCTGGGTCAAGTACAACTGAATATCCCTGTTGACACTGGATGACTCCACCTCATGAAGTAGGAAGATCTGGGTGAGGGGTTGTAGAAGGGGAAGGCGGAACCCAGTGCGAATCCGTGGTTCAGGTCTGCCAGTGATGAAAAACTTCACCATTGGCAACTGGTTGACAAATCGGCCCAAGACAGAAAGGATTGCTGAGGCTGGCTGGTCATCAACACACTCATCTAAGGCATCAATGACAATGATGCATGCTATCTTCTTCCCAGAGAGTGGTTTTACAAGGAAGTTCTCAAGTTGAGAAATGAGGGAGGTATGAGTTAGGGTTGGATCCTTCTTGATTATCCTGACAATGCGACTTCGAAAGCGGGGGTAATGGCATGCAAGCTGGTATGCAAGGGTGGGAAAAATGTTTTTGAGCTCCTTTCGGTCAAGGTAATCCCGGGAACAGAAAAAACTAGCCCCAAGGACTCCCTCATTGGCAATGGTTCCTGAGAATGACTGGGCTATTGTTGATTTCCCTGTGCCTGCTAACCCATTTAACCAATATACATTCCGGTCCTGAGGGTTCCTAGCCCAGTGCATGATGTTCTGGAGGACAGATTCTCGTGTCCCAGGAAGGCATTTGTCATGGTGGCCAGCCTGGTACCCAGCATTATGCACAGGTTCCAACTTTGCCAAAACCTCCAGGTCTGTGGCTGCCTATTAAAAGTGTGAGTTGTCAAAACAGATCACTTCTGGGTGGCAGACTGCCTCACAAGGAGATTCTTGGTATCAGTGTGGATGTTCCTTGCCCTCTCATATACTCCTTGTTGTATTGAAAGCTAGATGGATATTCATTGAAGATCATGGTAGGGTTGGCAGCTCATACTTGGTAATCCATAATGGCATTGGCCAGCTCTTGGACAAATCCAGTGAGGGTTTTAGCATTCTCAACATTGTGTAGAAACCTAACAAGCACATGTTGGTCGGAAAGCGGCTCAAGCTTTGCGATAACTCTCTTGAGCTTCCTAAGAGAGGGGTAAGTAAATTGATATATACCTGTACAAGTACAGACCTCCGAAGCTCTGATCTCCTCCATTTCTCTGCATAGTCTTTCCTACCCACAGGAGAGGCAAGCACACCAGACAGCGAATACACCCTCTGCTCTATCTCGTTCACCATCCCCACATTATCCAATGTTTGCTGGTACAGGAAGTAGGCATGGGATAAGGGGGTGTTTGGATCACGGACAAGACTCACTCACATCGTAGTTCTTTATCAAGACGGACATGGCGCCCGCGACCGCCCTCAGCGGAAGGAACATACCAGAGGATTCTTTGGTGATTTCTACGGCCACCCTCGCTGCACTGTATGCCTTTTTCCAGGCTGTACCCCTTTCTCGAATAGTAGGTTCACCACTGGATGTGTCACGGGTGTCGTAGGATGGGGAAGCGATGGAGAGAGCGATGGCGACCGAGGAGGCAGCAAGCGCGTTGGAATTCCTTTGAGACGTGAGATTTTGTACCAGCTCCGCAGGAGATGTAGAAGCCGAGGACAGATTATCTGTTGGTCGCTTCGATTTGCGGAGGCGGGGCATAACGAAGGTGGACGACGAGGGTCAACCCGACAATTGCTTGACCTTGAGGCAGTGCAACAACGTGACACGCCGGCGCCTGGCACCGCTTGAGGGTTTGGCCCCGCCCACTCCGGGGTTTACTCTAGAGTAACCAGAGGAAACCCTTCGTAGCACGGGCTTCGAGGTCGGTCCCCGCCTCAGGCTACGAATTTGAAGTTGACGAATTCGACTTCCCCCATACCTGACTGCAAACGAGAAAAAAACGAGGGCCTTGAAGCTCAAAGGGGGAGGGGCGTGGGGTTGTCGTCGGCGAGACCTTTCCACCGACGCCTCCAGCCCGCTTTACACTTTCAAGGGCCCTGAACAGTTGGCTGTCCCCCGAATTAGTGAGGGGTCAGCTTCACTGAAGCGGGCGCCATTCAGGCCCCTTGTGAGGATGGACGACGACCGTCGCAGACACCAGGGGGAGGAAATTCCGAATATTCAATCACGTTTTGTGTCCCAGACCATGGGTGAACGGGTAACTTCGACTCACTCCCATAGATCCAGAAAGGACGGAGCGGGCATGGTGGTGAACCGGTCAGGGAATGAGTGCCAAGAGGGTTTGCTTGACCGTGAATCCAGCCATGGCCACAGATGCCGCGGGAGGAGCGTTTGGTACAAGCAATTTTTGTTTGACATCAACTTCTTGGGGTAAGAATTACACGGCATCGGCAGCGTAAACAGAGCGTTTTGAATTACAAAAAGCAACTAAGGGCCAAGTCCCTCCCAACGTCCTCGGCTCCAGCCTTGAGACCACGCGGGAGCCTGGGTTCGCCAGGCTTGTAAGGCTCTCCGCGCTCCTCCCTGAGCATATCCATGAGCGCAGAGGTACCCGGTTTTACCGTAGACGATTTGGAGGGGGATGCCGTCGGTTCTAGAGGCGAAACGGGGACACCGGCGTGGAGTGGTCGAATTGAGCAACCCGGACGACACATCCACGGTTGGGTCACCAGAGTTCCCTTGATGCACACACCCCTGAACTCGCCCATGTAGAGCTTCAAGTCCCAGACGCCGGGCTTATTCAATCCATCGCGTCAAATCGGTGGCGGCACCGAGGAGAGCCAACGTCTTAGCAGGGACATCATCCGGCAAGAAGTTGCGCACATGATGACTGATGAAGAGGCCCATACGCTTGGTGTTGTTCCAGAGGTGGCCCTGACTTTGTGGATGAGATCACCCGGCCTTCGGCGGTCCACTGGAGACCGTTCTTCAATCCAGGCGTCGAAAGCGGCCTTAGCCTCAGCGGTCAACCTCAGGTCAGGGCCGGCGACACCTTGGAGGGCGTTATGATTGTTCTTCGTCATCCTGAAGACGACCGGGCTCTTGTTCGGTGTGTGCCTGGGAATTTGGGTCAGGCACACCACGCGGGGAAGGCAGGCGAGATACATACTAAGTAGCATCGCCGTCCAGATCAACCAGGAACCTGATAAGAGCATGTCGTACCTCTTGGCAAACGAGCGATCAAGAGAAAACGCTTACCAGGGTGACGCCACCCTATTGAACGGATCACCAGTCATTGATCAACCGATAGCATTCGTGACCGAATTTCGGGAAAGATAGGCGTACACCCCTGAAGAAGAAGCCGACCTTGGCCTTCCTGTCTCAAAGTTCGTCGGCCATCTTGGTAACGCAGTTCCGAGTGCTCTCCCCGACGGTATTTCGGTACTCCTCGAGGCCGTCGATGAAGTGGACCTTCCCTCTAGCAGCGACAACTTCCAGATGAGGGTTATTTCCAGGACCGTAGTATGTGAGTCATTCGCGAGCAGCGACGTGTCCGTCGATCGTGCGCTGGGACCTTTTGGGTGGCTCCCGGCTGGAGATTGTCAGTATCGGGTTTGTATACGAGCGAATTTGGGGACTCTACGCCGGAGGGGGTAGGAACCGATAGAAGAAATGGGGTACTTCACGTTCGGACGGGTGACGGACGTGGTGTGGGCATGGCCAGACCACGCGAAACGACGCAAAGGTCGGCGCTAGTTTGGAGCGGGATGTATGTCATATACCCCGCTATCCCCCCCTTCTCCTCAGGACTCCTGGAGTGGCGTTGCCGAGTCGATGGGCCATTGGTATCCGAGCCCATGACCGTGACGCAACGACAAATTCTCGCCTCGGATCCTTATCAATTCATGGGGCAGCTCCTCCATACACGTTCATCATAACCATGACTTCCTTCGCGGAAGTCGTCGTCCTGGCCATGCAACAAGCTGCCAAATCCAACGAACAGCCCACCAAGGATCTTTCCGATGCGGAAATGACCAACCCTCGGGGCTCCGCCACCGCCGTCACCCCAGTCAACGGTTCCTGTTCCCACAAACAATTCCCCATTCCATATCCACATCTCCATACCATCCCATCTGAACAGGCCCTCAACGTTCGACCTCCAGTTCCCTCCCCAATAACTCGTGCGTGATTCCGCGGACAAACTCTCGCACGGAGGGTGTTTATCCCCCGACGGAGGCGACACCCGTTATTGCAGACACGCCGACCGGACCGAACCAAAACCAAGCCAAGTCCCAGTTCCGTGACGCGCTTGAGTTTCACAATCCCGATCACCGCAAAAGAGAGCGGGAGTATCCAGAGCGGGTCGAAAGGAGGAAACTCAGGGACAACAGGTTCGAGGAATAGAGTTTTATTAAGGTGTTGTTCTCTAGATTTGAGGCAGTGCTGGAAACCCGGGAAGGAGAGCCTGACTGGTAGAAGACCAAAGTTGACCTACCCCCGAGTGCTCAACCCAATGGCCTGCCCTCGCAGTTGAGACTAAACACCCGAAGGTCTGATTCCAAGGACAAGGAGGAGCGGGTAACCCCATCTAAATGGGGCCGCCTTCGCTCATTACTTCCCACCATCATCGGACTCGACACCCAGGATCGCTCTCAGACTTCGCCTGCAGGAGGTTCCAGTGCCCTCGCCCAAGATAGTGTAAATTTCACCGACGAACTCATCGTTGGTGGCCTCGCAATTTTCATGCTCAAACTCTGGTTTGAACGAGACGAGAAAGGTCACCGTCGTGCGCCCATTCTCCTGCATCGACTTCGGATCCGGATCCGCGACAGCTTGCATCCGCTCGATAGTCGTAGGACTACCTTCAGGATCGAGCGCGAACACGCCAACGGTGGGGCCAGGTCGGTTATCTACAGGCAGCTCAAGGTATCTTTGGACACCCATTACTCGATTTTGAACGCATGTAACCGGAATATCGTGGCCCTACCCGAGTTCCCAAAAACGAGTAAGAACGCCACTTCATATGTTGTGGTGGTTCTGTTCACCCACTCTTCTAGTCTTAACGTACCTCACATTCCTGAAGGAGGGGGAGGGAGAGGGAGAGGGGGAAGATATTAAAGTAGGACACGCGGGATTCGCCCGGTTGCAACGGGAAGCTCTCGAAGAATCCCTAGTTGGGCTCATTCGTACGGTGGTAGTGTACTTTCCTCCTTCATCTACCCCATAACTAACCCTAGTCGTTTAGATGTTTCACTCCATAGTAGGGTACCACCAGCCGAGGTTTATTCCTCGATATCTATAACCCCCCAGGCAGTGTACTCTGGTGAAATACAGAGCTGAAGCATAAAGGCGACATCAGTATTCGGTAGGCCTGGAGGGGGAGGGGTCGCGGTCCTTCTTGAACCCCATAGTTGGTCGCCCAAGCATTGCGACTCCAGCTGCGCGGTTTCGAGCCGGTACGCAATGGCCGGGGTCCTGGCAGCTCCCTTACAAGGACTTGATATCTTGACGTTGATCTGGTTTCGCATTGTGCACACCAGTGCACGTCGTAAATCCTATAGACAGTAAGTGACTTTCCGCGGCAGAAAAGGAAGTTCGGTAAACTCATAGCGAATGCCGGTCACGCGAATTTTATCGTTTCGAGCCCCAGACGATGGTCGGCGTGGTCCTGACAATCTTCTTTCTCAATGACGTTCAGAAAGTCGAAGAGTCATCGAAAGTCGCTTGGGGGCGAGTAACTTGTTTTCACAGATCTCGAAAGGATGGAACGGACATAGTGACGAACTGGTCAAGACATGAGAACTATGTCCGCTTGAGCGTGGGTCTACCAGCCATGACCACAGATTTCACGAGAACGGTGTTTAATACAAGCAGCTTTTGTTCGATATCGACTTCTTGGGTAACAATACATTCTATGGAGTTACAGGGCATCGGTAGCACGAACAGTGAGCGGAGCCTTTGGGGTAACAAAAAGAAACCGAAGGCCAAGTCCCTTCTAACGACCTAGGCTCCAGGCTTGAGATCACGCGGGAGCCTGGGTTCGTCAGGCTTGTATGGCTCTCCGCACTCCTCCCTGAGCATATCGTTCAACCAGGCACCGTTGGGCTTCAACTTCTCCCCACGGCAACAGTACATCAAGGCGAGGTACAACCAAGCGGCAGCGTTTCCGACTGTTCCGACCTCGTCACTGACGTGCGTCTTCGCGTATTGGCTCATCTCCTTCTGGAGGTTGGAGTCGGTAAACAGGTCGAAGAGGTGCTTGGCGACCTTGTCGTTGTCACCAGGCGCGCAGAGGTATCCGCTCTTGCCGTCGACAACTTGGAGTGGGATACCACCAGTTCTGGAGGCGATAATTGGGACACCAGCGTGGACGGCCTCGGAGACTTTGACTTCGAAACCTTCACGAGTAGAGAGCTGAAGAGCGACGTGGGCGTTATCCAAGAGAGCGTTCAAGACTGCACACGTGTGGAGATCAGAATGACTTCTCGAGTATCAAGGATTGTCGACTTACGCTGGTCACTTGGGGGAATCCTCATGACGATGATATCCTTGGAGTACTCCTCGTACTTGGAGGCGATCAAGTGGATAACTTGATCATAGATGATGCTGGCGTCAGGGTCGTCGACGGCGCCGTGTCCGCAGACCAAGAGCTGGGGAGCGTGAGATTCTTCAAGCTTTCCACTCGCAGTGAGGAGTTTACGGAACTTGGCGTAAGACTCGAGAACGTGTGGGATACCCTTGGCGGGGTCGAATCGAGCGACCTGAACAACGTATCGACGGCCGGGCCATCCGAGCTCGTTCATCTTCTCCTTGACGCACATGCTCCTGAACTCGCCCATGTAGTACTGTGAGTCCCAGATGCCGAGTTTCTTGTTCAGTCCATCGAGCCAATCTGTGGCGGCACCAAGGAGAGTCAAAGTCTCAACGGGGACATCGTCTGGCACGAAGTTGCGGACAGGGTGACTGATGAAGAGGTCCGCATGCTTGATGTTATTCCAGAGGTAGTCCCAGACTTCCTCCTGGGGAGAACCCTTCTTGTGGATGAGGTCACTACGAATCTCGATGTGGGAACGGTAGATGATGGGGAGGTCTGGGCGGGTCTTCTTGATCAGAGGGATCAAGCCCGGCATCTGGGGATCATCTAGGACGACGCTCAGATAGATCCGTACGCATACCCTGAAAGAACCCACCGATAAAAGCGATATCAACACCGCCTGCGGCGAGGGGTCCACCCTCGGCGGTCCACCGGAGACCGTTTTTGAGGATCCAGGCGTCGAATGCGGCCTTGGCCTCGGTAGTCAACCTCAGATCCGGGTCCGCAACACCTTGGAGGATGTTGTGGTTGTTCTTCGTCGTCCTGAAGACGGCCGGGCTCGGGTTTGGAACGTACCTGAGAATTGGAGTCAGGCACACTGCATGGCGAAAACAAACGGAATACATACCAAGCAGCATCGACATCTAGAGCAGCCAGGAACCTGATAAGAGCGTGTCGCATCTATTGGAGAACCATGAGTTTATTGTCGAATGAAGTGATCAAGAGAAAAAACTTACTAGGGCGACTCCACCTATTGAACAGGGAACCAGAGACCGATCAACAACATTCACGACAGAATTCCGGGAAAGATAGGCGTACCTCCCTGAGGTGTTGACGAGAAGAAGCCGATCTTGACCTTCTTGTCTCGGAGTTCGTCGGCCATCTTGATAACGCAGTTCCAGGTGCTCTCTCCAACGGTCTTTCGGTATTCTTCGAGATCGTCGACAAGGTGAATCTTCCCTCCAGCGTCGACGGCGACCTGGTTCCTAGCGGCAATGTTCAAACGAGGGTTGTTTCCGGGACCGTAGTACATGAGACATTTGCGAGCAGCAGAATCAGCCTGTTCGTCGATCGTGCGCTGGAGGGGAACTTTTTGGGTAACTCCCGTCTGGAGATTGCCGGTATCCGAAGGTTTGTCTACGAGAAGAAGATTTGGCGTCTCTGCGCCAGAGGGGAGATAGGAACCGGTAGCAGAAATACGGTGCTTCAAGTTGGGACGGGTGATGGATTCAGTGTGGAACGGTTTGATGTTGAAAACGACGGGAACGATGTCGGACTCTAACCAGAGACGGGTGCAAAGGTTGGGTGCCTGGGGAAATGCTCAACTCTAAGTGCCGATCAAATGGTGGGGAAATAGGCGGGACGTACCTCGCTCAAAAGGGACATCGTGATACCAGCGCCGAGGAATTTGCAGAGATGCTCGGAGGAGAACTCGCGCAGGGCATCGATGATATGCGCCTCGATAGCGTTGGAGGTTTTTTCAGAGTCATTGGGGAAGATGGGGATGACCTCCGACGCGAAGTCGGTGTTGTAAACCGAATCATGAATCGATATCGCGATCTCAAAGGCCGATCCGCTGTTGACTGGCGCGCCAGCAATGCCAGCCCACATGGGCTAAAGATGGTGAAAAGATCAGCATACAGGGTCGAGAGGATCGCGTTGGCTCACGCACCTGAAGACTGGCGATGGCAGCGGGTCTGACGGTGTTGTCCAAGCTGGACAATCTACGCCTGGCGGCCGCAGAGAATTTTGACTGGAAGGGTTGAGAGGTGTGGGCCATGGTGCGAAAGGGCAAGATGGGTGGGAAGCGGAAGAGATGCGATGGCCAAATTTTATACCCTGGGAGTCGCCCTGGGCTCCGCAAGTGGTATGGTAGATAACGAGATTGGATTCTGAAATCTATGATGGTCCTGACCAGGTGATGCCCACAACTGACTGCGTGGGATTCACTACTACACACAGATATCCACACATTGACACAGTTACAGGTACAAAATGGTCCAAAAATTGCAAGGTGCACTCGAGAGCTAGACCGCGTTTCGTCATGGCCTTGGTCCGGGGGAGGTGAGAACCTTCTTGCTCTCGGCTAGCGGAGTTTCATGATCCACGTACATAATACCGGAGAGCAGCAGGCAGGCGAGCCACTAGATTGGCACGGAACCTTCAGCCGAGGGGAGTCTATTCGTCCCGGGTTGAACAGCGAACATCTCCTCACCTGGGTATAGCGACAATGGCGATACCAGCTCCCGTTCGAAAACAGAACACGCCGGGTTCAATGCGGACAACCCAATGGCCTTTATCACGGATGGATCTTGGGTGCATTCAAAAAGCAGAAAGCAACAGACTCTGGTGGATGGTCCGGGACATTCAGCGATTACGAGCATGCAGGGATTCGCATCAAACGTGAGCCCGGGCGAAAGGCACCCACACAAAAGTACCTGACGGCTGTCTGGATATGTTTAGCAACCCCAAAGGTGGTAAAGTGCCTGGAAGTAAGACCCCGGTCGAGTTGGAGGCACGAGTGAGGGTGAGAAGTTTCGAATCAGAATTTGGGTAACAAAGCAACAAAATGAATAATGAATCGATTTGTAGTCCAATAACAATTCGTCACCGACACCTCCGCCGCGCCCCTCTGCCTCTTGCCGTCGATCCACATCGATCCAACGCGTCCTTGTTGGCCCTACATGTCCGGTGACTGTCTCGAGTGTGGCCAGAACACACAATGGGACGGCGAGCTGGGCTCTTCCGTCTGCACCGCATGCGGAACTCTTTCAAATCCGACCCAAACCATACTTGCGTCCCATCTGGGCTCTTACGAAACCTCCTCGGGTCATGGGGGTTTCTTCGTCTGGGATTTGGGTAACCCGACACTCAAAAGCATCCGTAACAAGGACGGGCGTGCACTGTCTGGACAAGGCAAGGAGGTTCGATACCGGCAGAACATGGCGCGTTTTTTATGTTCCTCTACACCCTACCCCCGTGGATGCTGACGCTATGTTTCATACTAGTTCTCCACTTACGCGTTCATCACATCCTTATGCAATCGACTGTCTTACCCCGGGCTGGCGAGCCGGGCGCAGGCACTGTTCAGTCAAGCAATGAGTAAGGGCCAGTTTCGTTGGGGTCGTAAAGCCAAGCTAACCGCCGGGACATCCGTCTCGATTGCCGCCCGCGAATCCCGTAAGAGCGTATCTCTGCGCGACATCTCCGTGAGTCTTTATTCCCCAGATTCACACCCACCTACTACTAATCGCCCCTTTATAAGGTATTGCTGGAAGAGCCCCTGCCCTCACTGACGAAAACTTACAATGAAGTTATCAAGCTTTTTGGTTTCGACCTCGACATTTCCGATCCGAGCGTTCACCTCACGACATTGCATACCCACCTGATTCACGTCATTTCTGAATCGGAAACATTCCAGCTTCCAAAACCTCTTGCATCATCGGTTCGGAGCTTGCAACCACACCTTTCGCGCGTTCTACGAACTGCCGAGTCATTGGCTGCGCTCGTAACCCGATCTGGAAAGGTTTCTCATTTGGCAACCGCCCCAACGGCATGTGCAATTTTCCTCCTAACGTTGGAGGGCGAGATCCGCTCACCGCTACCCAACTGCGGTATCCTGGCCCGAGCTCTGGGGGCGCGGTTCGATGTGAAGCAAGGGGTTGTTATGGACCGATACCGAATCCTTTACGGGATGGTCGAGGATTGGATGAAGCAGGTTCCGTGGTTACAGCCACCGACACAACCGCGTACTCGTGCTTCGTCATCTAGATCAAAGGTGACGACTCGGGGTGCTGTCGCCAAGGGGTTGAATGACGTCGTCCAATTTCAAGAGGAGATCTGGAAGAAGGCCCTCTGCGGACCGGAGAAAATCCCGCTCGATCTGGATTTCACTGATGAGTGTGATGGGACAGAGGATGGTAGGGCGACACCCGCGGCTCCTCTTGATGATGATAATGAGAGCGACTTTGGCTCCGTCACCTCTGCTTCCGCTTCCGTGGTGACGACGGCCAGCTCGGTAACGAAGCGGAGGAGCCTCGTCTCTTCGAGGGAGGCCTCCGCCGAGCTCACCTACAGGCCGATCAAGAAACGGAAGACACGACACAACCGTTCCGTGGAGTCCGCGTCCCGATTTCTCCTCAATCCGTCAGACACCCCGATCAAACCCCAAAACTCCACCAAGGACAACCAACTGCTATCGCACCTAATTTCTTCGGACGCTTCTCCACTTGCGCACACGTTTGTTCATCCCCCCACCCGCCTCCAACTCCTCCATGCCACACGCCCCGGCGGATCGGATGCTATCGTTGATGAAGAGCTGTTCGAGGAGGGAGAGCTAGAGGCCCTGTTTAGGACTGAAGAGGAAGTAGGTGTGCTCGTGCGGTTGGTTGATTGGGATGAGGTGGAGGAGGAGAAGAGGTTGAATGCAGTTCTCAGGACTTCACGCAATCGATCAACGAAGTCGAAACAGCGCACATCCCAAGAAAACCCAAGCCCTCAGCGAGGGACCGGAAGAATCAACATGGACGCCTTCAAGAGACTCATGGATCAGACCTCGGACTTGGATGACTTTGTTGTTGGGTGCCGGGAGGTTGACAAACCTACACCTGGTGTAGGAGGTGAAGACGAGGAGGGAGATTACTACGATTGGCTTTTCAACTCACCGACGCCTACATTAGATACCCCTTCCAGGCCGCCCATCCATGCGCGCCCAACGCGCCCATCCCCAATCTGGGATTTGGATGCTCGGCTCGGGGGGATAGAAGAGGAGGAAGATTGGAGACCGATGTCTCCCGACCACAGCGGGATGGGACTCGGTTTGTACCATAGCGCGGACCACTATGACTTGTGATTACAGTTCACCTAATACACTTACAGGATCTTGCGGATTGGTGCCCTGGCTGCGAACTTTGCCGGTGTGGATGTGGCTCTCTTCCGTCAATGCTGGGGAGTAAAAGGTTTCCAAGAGTCTAAGTGCGCCTCACGTTGCCAAGCCAAACCCTTATCTCCATTTCAGCTGTGGTCACACGCCCCATTCGTGAGCCTCCGGACGGCCCGCTGGGTTGATCGAGAACCAGAGTTGTACCCGCAGTTTCATGCGGGGGTCGACAAAAACTTCGAGCTCTTGCACAATGCGTGATTCTCGTGCACACTTCCTAAGGTCGGTTGAACGTCTGGAAGGGGGGACCACCGTTGCGGGGAGCAGGGATAATGGGCACACAACCCTCCGAGGCAAGGGATTTTCCAAAACATTTACACGGTCCCGATAATATTCGTCCTGTGCCTGGCTGAGGATCGACAAGCGTTATCTTTGTATCTCGGCCGAGTGAAGTCATAGCACCGATGCGATGGCCCCATACTGGGAGCAGACTAGGTTCCTTATCATCTCGCGTAATTATGCAATTCGCCCATACATAAATACGGAGGGGGTGGAGTTGGCTGTCTCCCCACACTCGCGGTCTAATTTCTTCAAGGATGGACGTCGTCTTCTCGAGCCAGGATCCCTTGAACACGGCCGTCATCGATCTCAAGACGGACGAGACGTTGTTCACGGTCTACACTGAGCCCAAGTTTATGGGTGGACAGACGACGGTTTGGAGGCCGGGGGAAATGCAGAGGGCGTCGTCCTCCAGCTCGGACACAAGCGAGGACGGTTCTGGAGGGTGCGTCGCGCAGGTCGATTGGCACAAGACTCGGCCCTCGGTGGTGAAGATTGGGAAGAGGTCGATGCCGCTGAACATGTTCTTGCATTCCGGATATGCCGGCGGGGCGTTTGGACTGTGAGCGATCCTGTCTTTCGCGTTCGGCGTGTTGACAGAGCGCGTAGGTCCCGTACGTTTGTGGGGCCAAACGAGGAGGAGTACGTGTGGAAATCGAAGAATAACCGACTCGAGGTCAGGACCTGGTCGTTGGAAATGGTCCACAAGCTTATCCGCTTCCGCAGCTGCACGACAAGAGCGAGCGCAAAGTCATTGCAGAGTCCGGTTCGCAAGAGCTTTCGCTGACCGTTCACGAGCCCGCCCTCGCGCTTCTGGAACACGTCGTGTTCACCTTTCTGGTCATCCAAAAACAGAGGAAGTCTTCGTTCAAAACGGGCTGGAGTTTCGCGTCTCATTCGTCGTAAAGTGCAGTAGTTCTTGTATTGTGCGAGGGGTAGGAACACCTTCAGAATGGATTTTGTGCTTGATCATCATCATGGGTTGGGGCTTCGCGGAACAGGCTCGAGTATATCCAATACCTTGTTTCTCCTCCTTCCACTTCCACTTCCCCCCGCCCCGTTCTTCTCCCTCGACCTCGACCTCGTCTGCACCGGCGACCGTCCCACCGCCCTGGATCAACCGGCAACTGAAAGAAAGAACCGCTCGCTTTCAGTAGCAGACTCGTGTCGACCACGTTCCTTCAAACTCCTCGGCTGGCTCTTGTTCATTCAAGCGTCAGCTACTTAGCTTCTCCCTGCATCCGGTCATTTATTTCTGCCACAACGTGGCCCCCTCGCGGACGTATTCATGCACCGCTTTCGGTACGCTTGCCATGCGCCTTTATTCAGTTTTCACTCCCACATGTGCTCATCGAATCGTCCCCGCCCCGGTCCTCTTCCAGGAAAAAATCTGAAACCAGACGTTCCGCCAACCCAGAGGCCTCGCGCCATACCGACTCAGACAATTCAGACTCCCTGCCCGCGCTGCCTCCTGCAGGTGATTTTCGGACCTCGCTCATACTCCCAGAGTGCGTGCACGCCTTCAGTTTTGCCACTCTTCACCCCCCATCTCCTCCGCCCTTCCTCTTTTGTTCGTCATCGTCGGCTAACATGTTATGGCACAGCTTGACGCGTAGATTCACCCTCTTGCGTTCCGAAGACGGAGGACCTGTAGCGGTCGAACATCTCAAGGCGAGATTTGCAGAACAAAGGGCTCGTGGTGCCCCCAATCGGGTTTCAGAGGAAGAAGAAACCATGATCCTCGAGGCTTTGGGCAGGATGCGTGTCAAGACCGCTGCCGCAGAGCAACAGGACGACCCCTTCTCCGATTCGGGCATCTCACCACGACAATCGTCAACCAATTCCCTTGACACCTCTACCTCTTCCCTCATGGGTAATGTAATCGGCAATGTCTCCCCCACCCCCGCCCCCAAGAACCCGAAACGTGGGCAGAAACGATATAGCAACAACCTGTTTGGGTCTGGAAAGTTCAGGGATGATGTTTACATCCGGACCGTCCGAGGAACCAGTGGGCGCAGCGCCCTGTCGACCATCGGATCGGACGCTAGCACTATTTCACGCACATTACAGGCCAAGACCGACTTCCTCCGCCCAGGCTCCCCCGAAGATGCCGATTCATCCGGCATCTCTGCTCCCTCCAGCCCGAACGTGCTCACAGACCGCGAGTCGCTATCCACCTCCCAATCCGCATTCCTCGATTCTTCCTCAAATACCTCAACTGAATTCCGGCTGTCTCACACATTCCATCCCGACGTGCTCAAACGCGCTTCGCTGGCACTGGAGGAGGTGATTCGGGAGATTGAAGAAGAGGATGAGGAACCTGGAGTCGATGATGATATTGTTCTCTTGCGCTCAACTACCACTGATCAACGGCAAATGGCCGCAAGCGATGGGGATCATCCGGTGCGTATTGGCGTTCTATGGCCCGGCTGGACATTAAATCGCTCTTATTCCCACAGGGGCGGGACGATGATGAGGAAGTCCTCACCGTCACAGCGCTGTCTCACGACCATGTGGTGGACCAATCCCCAGCACAATCGTCGGGTTTGATGTATGAAGCTTCGAGGGGGATGTCCCCCACGCCCCGAACACCCGGATACATCCCGGGAATGCAACGCCCCATGACACCACATGACATCCTCGAGCTTGAGGAGCAATCATCCGCCACCCCACGAGCAACGTCCCCGAGACTTCCTCTGAACGGGAGTTACAACAGCGCGATGAACATGACCAACTCTTCTTTGGCCCGCCGAGACTCCACCGCTTCCACCGCGAAACAACCGTCGCGGACTGGGACACCACTCTCCGGCGGGTTCCTCTCGAGGAGCTTGAACGGAAGATATACCCCCACAGAGGAGCGACAGGGTTCCGATCCATTCGATTCTGATCGTAATTCATCGAAGAGGAGACCTGCCTCTCCTCTGTCCAACACAACTTTCCAGTCGATGATGGCTTATCCGAATGGATCCCCCTCCACTTCTTCTAGACCTAATACCCCTTCTTCGACCTTGATGTGGCAATCACAACACTCACAACAACAATCGACCACTTCTACATCATCCCGCCCCACCCACGTGAGACATGGGAGTGGACACAGCCGGAGTGGCAGTATCTCCAGTCTCACAGAAGTTCTTCACAACCCCAATCCCCCCAACCCATCCACCACCACCCCCTCCATCAAACCCGACGTTAGCAAGACAACCACCCGAAATATCCGCTCTCCAGCCCTCCCCGACTCTCCGTTTACCGAAAGTGGGCACGCTAGTGCCCAAGGATACTATCCAGGAGACAAGGAGCGGCCAGGTGACCTCGAAAGGGCGCCGAGTGTGATGTCAGGGATGGATCCTGGATTACCGTTTTCTTTTCCGAGGGTGTTGAGGTCGCCTACGCCCAACGGGAACACTCCGCCGACCACAACCCCTGCCAGTCACAAAGAGAGTGTGGGAAAGAGGGCCAAATCACCCAGCTTTTCGATCGACCAGCCAAGTATCACGAGTACGTCAACGACCACGATGAAGGTGGGTAAGCACCAGAAACACGAGTCCGGCTCATCTTTCGTGCTTTCCCTTGGGCCCTCCACGCAACCTCTCGTTCTCACTCCATTCTTGAACTCGAGTCGCTCCTCATTCGGATCTGAGGGATCAAGCTACCATTCGACAGATGAGGAAAATGAGAAGAAGGATCGCGTCAAGGCCCTCTTCGCGAAGATCGAAGGGGAACCTCCAGAGTGGCACGACCTCGCGGATATCAGCATCGATAGCTCGCTCGTATCTGGTGGTCAAGAAGAGGTATCATTTAGGAGCTTGGCGAGGGAGGAAGAGCTCGTCAAACAACTGAGCGGGTTGAGCAGGGATGACTTTATCGCAGTTCAAGAGAGGTTGCTTGATGCGGTTCAGTCGAGAGGGGATAGAGGGGACAGGGATAAGGCCGGCAGCGTGATGAAAAAGAGGCGGCCGTCCACTTCACAGTCGTTCTACACCAACGGGCCAACGACGAATGGCATGGTGAGCACCCTACCCACGTTCCTTTCATTATCGGCGAGGCTAACCAAAAATGCGCTTTGAAGGTTGGAAGTCCTTCACCAGTGCTCACGAGGTCTGCGTCCCCTTCGGCGGCGAACGTTCTATCGTCCGTTTCGACTGCTGGTTCCACAACTACCGTGACTACGACTACGACGGTTGTGGAGATAAAAGTGGAACCCAGTTATGTTCAGACTCAGAACGCAAAGGCGAACACCCTTCTGGATCCAGTGACCGATGCCATTGAATCGCCGCGGATGCGCCCTCCCTTGCTTACTCCGCAGTCTTCAGCGCAATCCCAGGGTCAAGACACTCCCGAATGCCCCGCGATCTCTGGGTCTGTGGATAGCCCAACGAGACGACATAGAGACCTAGCTGATGCAATGTTTGGCCCGCAAGACTCTGTGAATGGTCCTACCCCAGTTCCCCACCCTGTTTCACACATCCCTACCACATCACCACTTCAGATCTCCCGGTCGGTTTCGACCGAGGGAACCCTAACGAGTAACGCATCCACATCCACTCCTCACCTACTTAGAACACCCGAGATGCCCGGCGGAAGGCTGTTTATGGGCCAGCTCAGCTCGCCAAACTTGACCATACCCGTATCCGAGGATGACGAACTCGCCAAACAGGTTGCGGCCATGGCCGAGGCTGCTACAATGGCCCTTCGAAAGAGTCCTTCGAATCCCAAGTTCCCTGATGGATTAGGCCCTCCTATCCCCCCCGCGGCGAAGAGGAAGGTTGATAGGGACCGGATCTCGAGCCCGACGCTGCTGTCCGCGTCCATGAGCGTGGATACAATTGCGACGCAACCAACCACCCCTATCGACCCTCCTAACTCTGGATCTGGGCTTAATTCATCAGGGACACTGCGGCTTGGGCAGAGGTTTAGGAAGTTTAGAGGGACCCTTAAAGCCAAACCCTTGCCAACTGGAGAAGAAGTTTCACCCTTCCCTGTAGACCTCAGACCGTCCATATCGATTTCTCCAGCAACCTCTCCGAATTTGCTCGTTCATCCTCCTATTCATCCCGGAGACGTCTCGATTTCGAGCACGGAACACAGTGAATCGTTGTCTGCTGTATCTACCACGACGGTCACGGTGGACCCGCCCGCTTCTCCGGTACCCACCCCCTCGAGTTCTGGGCCAAGTTTGAAAGGGTTCATGGCAAGGTTCAGGAAGAACAAGGACAAGGGTGGAGACAGTAATCTTCTCGCCACCAAGAGCGCAAATGGAAACGGATCGATGATGTCTCCTGGATCTCCTGGGCCCAACTCTAGTTCTCTTCACCTATCCCTTAATCACCCCCCACTTCAACCGCATTCTGCTCCGCCTACGAGGCTGTCATTCAGCGGGAGGAGGTCAAGTTCAATCAAGGCGAAGAAACGGTCGGAAGACCTGAGCCTCCTTGCGGCGAAGATGTCTTCGAACAATGCGACAACGTCGGAACAAGAGATGGAGGAGGAAAGTGAGGATCAAATCGCCCTGAGGCAACTCTGGGACGCGGCAAGTCAGCTGAAACTTGACTCTGCGGCGCTGAATAACTTGGTCGCCCGATCACCATCGAACGTTTCGAAATCGTCGACTTGGTCCAGGTCAATGTCAAGGGCATCGTTGCTCCCTAGCCGAAAGAGCAAGCCGATCGATACGTTGCAGGAGGAGGGGCCACCTTCGTCCCGACCATCGTTTTCTGAGGGAAGGTCGAGTTTGGAGGGTCTGCAGAGGGTCTCGTCGAAGGTCGCTGGGCCAGTGATCAGGAAGTTGTCCATCAAGAAACACTCGAACACCATTCGAAGAAAAGACGAGACACCTGCCCAACAGACCGTACTCACTGGCCCTCGCACCCAGCAGCCAAAACAAGACGTCCCACAACCCCAACCACGCATTCACCAACCATCGCAACCAGGAGAGGGCCCCAACGCCCGGAATACGATCGTACGACGGACGATTATTATCCCCTCAGAGACGAAGGGTCTTCCACCCGACATGCAGAATTTGTTGCGCAAGGGCTCAACTAAGCGACGGAGATCTGCTAGCGCCGCGTCGACTCACTCTGTTCAGGACCGTGCTCCGACGCCACCGCCACCAAAGAACGGTCCAGGCGTGAGCGGGAGGAGGTTCTCGACCGATGTCGCGGCTAACCCCTTGCCTGGCCCGAGTTCTTCTAACAACAATTTAGAAGTCCCGGGCGTTCATGACAAGGTCAACTCGGCCTACGATTCACTGTGAGCGCCCCCCACGACTCGTGTGGCCTGATCGCCGGTAAGGCTGACGCTATTTCCGCTAAGATACGAAATGTATGCCGAGGACAGCAGGACTCCTAGCGTCGCTCACCACAGGGATGACACAGATGGGGCGTACCCCCTCGAGTCCGGTCCGGCGATTGAGGTAATCGAGCTTGCGAACGGAGAGACCATTTGGTACGCACCCCGTCATGTGTCCCAAGACACTCTCGATATTCACGCGTAACACGTATTCAGGTCGATCGTCAACGGTCTCCGGGGCGACGACAACGAGTCCTTTTACGGAGATCGGGCAAGCTTCGCTTCTGAGTATTCACTCCGTGACGGGCCAAGCGACGGGGTTCAACTACAGTTCAAGGAGCACGCCCGATCGGGGTCCAAAGGAAGCACAAGCTCGTTCATGTCCTCGAAAAAACAGGGGGCGGTGAATCGGCCCGAGACCAAGGTACGGCGATTGCCCATTTTGAGTAACCGCGAGGTTTGATCTGACGGACGGCGACTTGGGTGTTTCGTTAGGTGTTCTTCAGCAGTTCGGCACAGATCGGACGTCTGATAGAAAGCCTGTCCAAGGGCATGGATTCGGGGTCCTTCAACATTCTTCCACACCGACCACAATCACACGCGACCTCGCAGAGCGCGGGGTCGTCGTCCGAGATGCAATGGACGGTCGAGGAACGTCTCGAACAACTTTTGGGTTCTATCAACTGATTTTTTTCCCGTTATTTTCCTGCTTCTCTTGCGGATTCCCCTCGTTCCTTTCTTGTCTCGCGCGTTATATCTTGTCCGCTCGCTCGCTTCTCCATTTCGTCCATCGGTCTCGCTTTGCACAGTCCACAAACTTGCACACTCTCCTTTCGCTTCTTTTTTTCTCTCTCGTCTCGTTGTCTGAGGGTGTTTTCCATGCGCAGTGTAATAGGGTCGCACCTTTATTAACCGTGTGATTCGAGCTTCCTCCGATTGGAGAGCTCGCTTGCATAATGATATATGAATATCTAATATGATATACAAAACATTTTGGATAGCCGTGATCGCAAAGAGGAGATAGCGGAACGTACGGAACCACGGAGGTAAAAGGTAGGGATAAGACGGGGGGGTGGGGGAAGACTGGTAGATGGAGAGCATTCGGGAGAAGTGACGCTTGAAGCTTGAGTATACTAGTGTGTTTCTTGTGGGTGTCGTTTGTGATATCATTCTTGCGGGGGTTTCGCTCCCTCCCTGCGTGCTCCGCACTTCGTGTAGTGGGTTCTAGGGGTGTTATATTGCGTGCGCGGGGTGGTCCAACCATTTGTTTAGACAAAGGGCGATGAGAGATTCGAGGAGAAGATGTTCGTTGTCGAATAGATAGGACATGAAGGCGTAGGAGGGACCAATTGGCGTGTCCTGAAGACAGCGTCGGTAGGTCGCGATCCTTTGGTTGCCGTGCATGGTGAAGAGCTAAACGATTCGAATCAGAGGAGGAGGGTGGATGCGGGGAAAGAGAGAAGACTTGCATCGTACGAATGGGGATCGTCGTCGCATCTTCTCCATTCAAATTGACGACCATCGGCGGCCAGGAAGACTCGAGAGCTGTTTAGGGATATATTAAATCGAGCAAAGGGTGTGCACCCAAGAGGGAAATATGGGGAAAAAAGAGCGAATGATGTGGAGGGGGGATATAGAACAAACTCTCCAGGAACCGGATCGGGGGAACCTTAGCTTGGCTGGATGGTTCCGTGCGTGCAGGGGGGAGAGTGGGAGAGGATGTGGCCCAAAAAGTCTAAAACCAAGACTCACTTGTCGGTCGATCCATGCATCACAAACCGGGTCATGGGTGATTGACGGTTGGCGATCGTGAGCCCTCCGAGCTGATAGCCCCCACCGCTCCAATCCATCCAAGCGACGACCTCTCCTGCGTTCCGATACACCTTTTTGTGAAAGGGAAGAGGGAAGGGAGGCGAGCGGGATTGAGAAACGTTATCCAACAATGGGTATATTAAATCAAAAGCCCCCACGGCGGCAGGGAAGTGAAGAAAACACAACAACGAAAGAAAAAAGAGACTCACGGTCGTTCTCGGATTCCCAACATAGGCGGGTGGCGTCTCGAACCGATAAAAGATTGGCTTCGTGTCCTCGCCTATGACTATACAACCGTCCCGAGGGTCGTCCTTGCCCGTAAAGAACACTTCAAAAACCGGGGGCTGTGACATTCCCTGGGGCTCTTCTCTCTCTCGAGGATAAAAACGACAGGGGACCTTCTAGGAAGAGGAACGACGCGTGCGCGGGAACACCTTAAGAAGCCCTCATATGTATGGGGATATAAAAAGGGGATGACCGCGGGTGCCAAGGGATGGGGGCAGGTGTGTGTGTGTGTGTGTGGAAGATCGGTAGCCCTCTTCCTCCAAAGCTGGATGCTTCCTTCGAAAGATAACCGCCGACCCGTACGGTGGCGGCTATGGCGAATCAAGAGATCGATGGTGGCGTAGAAGTGCTCATTCCCCCGTTCCCTCTTATTCAATGACTTGGAACGGACTAAACTTAAATGCCTCTCATACAGACAAAGACCCCGTACGGGTCCGTTCACCAAGGAAATGAAAAATGAAATAGTAGGGGAACCCACCAAACGGTTTCAAACGCGCGCGCGCAGGCGTGCCGAAGAGGCAGAATAGTTCATACGCGAACACGACAACCAGGAGGGGGTGTGGTGGTCAGGACACCCAGAACGTGTCCCGTGTGGCCTGGTCGTCGAGGAGAATATTCGTAACGATCAGAACGCTCTTTCAAATTTCCAGAAGAACTTGCCAAAAGAACCCCCCGGTACCCGAGCCCGAGCCCGAAGATTGACATCTTTCGCGCTCTGGTGGTGGGGGGACCGCACCTTAGCACCCGCCACACCGGAACCCTCACTGTTTGTTCTCGGTCCAACATTCGCCAATCATCCGGAAGGACTTCCAAGCAATGTTGCTGCAGAGGGCCATACCAATACCTATCTAACGTGAACGGAAGGCAAAGGAAGAAAGAAAAACAAACAAAAACACGAAGAGAGTCAGCAGAACAAGGTCGATAATCACAGGAGAGAGTGCGTGTGCGTGCGTGAGCAGCCGATATGGTCGGACTTCACGAGTTGACTTTCCACAGTGGCCTTTTGCGCAACTTGCGCGTGACGTGGACGGCGCTCGCGCCAGCGGTTCCGTTGCCTCCCCCAAACGCCAATACAACCGTCTCCTCTGCTCCCGTCCCTCGTGATATCCCTGCTTTCTTCCTCACTTCTATGGCATCTTTAGCAAACTTGAAGCGAGCGTGGTCCGAGCCTGGCGAACAAAATTTGATGCAGTGATCAGTTTCGTGATGGCACACAGACGCAAGTGAAGTGAGGGAGCGCTTACCAATTTGAAAGGTTGGAGATTCGACTGCGGTCTTGAACAAGTCGAACGGCACCCGCGAGAATATGTCCAGCAACGTGTTGCGCCCGGGGCCATACTGGGACGACGGGGATGGAGAGTCCGGAGAGGGTGAAACATTTCCGTTGGCCGGGTCACGTTGATGAATATTAAGTGCGGCGGGGAGGGTCACCACCAGGTATTCCAACACATCATGTCGTAATCTCGGAGCGTACGGACCAAACACGCTTGTCGTCGACGTGATGGACTGTACATTCACCGAGGGGGAAGCGGAATCGTTTTGGGGTTGGGTGTAGCTGACCGACTCGACAAACTCGAGCCACTCGTTGATGGTGGTCTGGGTAATCGACTGTCGACAGGCTTCATAGGCGTATTCACACAGCTCTTGCATCCCTCCCAACAAGCAACCGGCAGCTAACGCCCCCCGGGCATTATCCGGCCTGATGAGGTTGAGAGAGACCGGAGAGTAGAGATAGCCAAGCGCTGGGAAAGGAAAGGGAAGAGAATGCGATCAGATCAGCGGCATTCAATGCATTCAAAATGAAAGGTACCGATAGCGAATCCCTAGGGTGGAATCAGAATAGGTGGGCCAAGATAAAACAGAATGGGGGTAAAAGGAACATACCTCCTGAGTGACCTCGGGCTCGTGTTCCAGTGGCACGTAAATCACTCTCTGCCCACCCGTGTGAGGGGCGGTGGACATCAAGTGAGCGAGGAATGGGGAGCGAGAAAGAATTATGGCATGGAGGCCGTATGTATGTTGGAAGACGTGCTGATGTTCGTGTTTGGGTAAACGCCCGAGGGATGTTTGAGAACCTCCGGAGACTCACTAATACCGTGTCAGCATAGTTCTATAGGGGGGGATCAAGGACCACGTGAGTATCATATCAGCACTAGGGAAGGCACAGAGAAACGTGAGAGCGACGTACGCCGTTCTGGAAACCCGTGTGATACAAATGATTTACAATGGTGTCCGTCTGAGCTTGGAAGGAGGTCCTATGTAAGGGAGGTCGTCAGAATCGCGTAAGAGGGGGGCATTGGGTACCGAAAACAAGGCGCACTCCAAGTGGCCTTAGTGTGAGACGAGGGTGCCATGCCACACTGCGCACCCCCAACGGAGACTGCCACCGCACGGTCTGAGCAACCTCGAGGCCGGGGATGGGCAGGGGATTCACAACGTACGGCAGCACGAGAAAAAACACGAAGGGAGGCGGAACGCCTTTTTTCGAAACGTATGCTTACCGATGATAT
>Ga0307516_10001069_pt1 | contig 38157 bp, 47 predicted proteins | sample 19_EM_MG_FD_203310 | JGI IMG/M metagenome (GOLD analysis project Ga0307516, IMG submission 203310) | Populus trichocarpa ectomycorrhiza microbial communities from riparian zone in the Pacific Northwest, United States - 19_EM | ecosystem: Host-associated > Plants > Roots > Unclassified | place... | reverse complement strand
CTACCTATAAGTCGCCAATATAATAATTCGTACTCATTATGCTAGTGTTACTATGCTGAACCTCACTGGTGCCGAGCGTCGGAATTTGCATTCAGCATGCGTGACCATCTGTGACTTTTCTGTGACTATTTGTGACTGCCGACTGACCATGAGTGCCGAAACTGTTGTATAGGATAGTAGCTCCTCAGCTCTGTGCAGCGTGTTTGAATTTGAGGCAAGCCCATCATGCAGGAGCCCATTCCCTTCCCACCGCCCCCAGTGTTCGAGGACAGCGTACATGATCCTGTTCTTCACGTCTTTGACAGCGAAGTCGTCATCCCCCTCGGTGGCGAGGAGCCACCAACATTTACTCCATACGAGGCCTCCTACTTCACTTCTGGAAACGGGTCGGTAATCTCACACGATCCCCACCTCAATGAAGATGGTTTGTCACTCCATACATGCAGACACTGACTTACTCCTCCACAGGGGAGGCACTTTACCGCTTCCTACTCTCCCAAGCTTCCATCCCACCCCAGCTTGTCCTACACTGCAGTGGATCTCACGATGAGACTCGCACCCACACCATCCACCGCGAACACAACGGACAGCGAAGGATGGAAACAGAGGAGTATACGGAACGCGTCGTTGACTTTGACTTCAAAATAGACGTTGGCCAGTATATCATCGGAGACCCAGTACATTGGTCCGTCGCAGACTCTGTCCCCACGTATCGTGGACGCATGTTCCGCGAAGTGGGAGTAGACAATGAAAGACGCAAGGCTACCAAATCAGAAAGGAAGGCCGCCAAAAGTTGGGAGGACGAGCGTGCCCGCCGGGGATTTCCTCCTTGGATTGGTAGCGACTATGCGTGGAGACTAGATCAACCATCCGTCATGCACACAGACAGTGTCTTAAAGTCGTCCTGGACCCTTCGCTGTTGGGCTGATGACTATTGTTCCAGTAGGAAATTCCTCAAGGAATTTGACTATGAGAAGGTCTGTCAATTATTCTCCGATTACCGACTTCCTAAACAAGATCTCAGGTCGTCTATGGGTGGAATTTCGACGCCATCATAACCGCAACCCAATCCCTCATAAACTCTACTTATTATGGGGGAACCGTTCAAGTCCGTTTCGAGACGTCGTACTCATTGCTTTCTGTTCGCTCAAAGAACCGCCTTTCACGGGCGCTTTCTAATGGCTGGATCAAGTTTTTACTCATCATTACTCTGATATACCCATTTTTGTGGCTCTTTAAACGATTCCACCACCGTGGTGGCGGCAGCTGGAAAGTCTGCGGTGGTGCATATGCACTCAAACGCATCGCACAGTCCACGGAGATCAATCCTCCTGTGAAGTATGCTGAGAGTCCCTTCCAAGGCGTTGCCCAAGCATCAGGAACGTTGGATCCTTTCTGTCAGCCTATGGGAGGTTCGCTAACACCTGAGACCACGAGAGTTGAAGGGACGAGGGAAGGGGAGTGGTTCAGACAATGGGAAGGGACGATCCGGCGAGCTATTTACAACCGTTTGCAAGATGCACAGCCACTAGTCAGACCGGATAGTCTTCCGAACTCGATACCACAAGCTGCATTATTGGATGGCTACTGAGGATTTCGATTTGTTTTAGTTGTCTTGTCTTGTTCTAGGGGTTATGCAACTGTATAATTTGGTATCACCCTATGCTATATGTCCCAAAGGGAACCAACGGATCTATAATAAAAAACTCCTGTTCCTTTGTGCGAATATGGTGTTGTCTGTCCACACACTCGAAACGCCAACATGCAGCCTGCCAGACTCAGGAAGGCTCTCCCGGTCAAAATCGGAGTAATCGTCTGTTTCCAGCAATGCCAATGCTGTCTCCAAGAACCACATGTGCTTCTTGATAAAATGCACGACAATAGTGCCACCAACCCGTTTGTTTCGATAGCGTGTCATTGCCCCTTCTCGATGGCGCCAGGCATATCTGACGTCTGCCGCAGTGCCTGCCAGTGGAATCAGTCACATCATTTGGCAGTAAGAACTCGCCCCGCGAACCTTCGTGTAGTTTCGACATGTCACTTCCCTCTACAAGAGCTTCCACGCTCTCCAGAATGGCCAAATCTTGGGTCGGAACCTGATATTTCGCCCCGAACGTGGAAACGCTCGAATGGGCCCAATTGGACGGCGTCGGGAGACCCGGTCCGAGAATGGTATGCTGAATGGGTGAAGAAGAATAATTGCGAGAAGCCGCCTCGATGTAGGATATGACAGATTGTTTGATGCGTTCGACATGTGAAGGGAACAGGAATCCATGGGAATACCTGTGGTCCGTCTCAGTAGCAGAAAGGGAGTAAATAACCCTGCTTACACAGTGCTAGCACGGGGGTGGTCATATATCCAGCAACGCTCGCTAGCCCAGCGAATTTCGCCAGCTTGCGGATGTATCGTCATCCATTTCGCGGTCTGCTTGTCTTCGGCGCCTCGTGTAAAGCCCTTGACGACCGGATCTCTCGATACCCAGTCAACCAGACTCCAACTCAGACCATACAGTTCACCGGCCATGAAGCGCTCCTTCACAAGATAACCCCAGTATACAAGCGGGTCGTGCAAAAGGCTTGGATCCCGTTTAGCAGGCGAGTCGTTCTCATTGGATTTTGCAATCAGTTTGTCCCCCTCGATCGAAGCATTAACGTTAACCAGACTATATGGCGTATGACCCGTGGCGTGCAGTTCTAACCTCATGCGTGACTCCAGCTCTGCCAACATAACGAAAGCATCTTCATCCACTTTGATAACGTAGTCTGGACGCACCCACGGCTGGGGACGGCCAGAGGTATATTCTGCCCAGACGAAAGGTGAATCGTGAGGAGCAGGACGAGGAGGTTCTGTAGTCCAGTTAGAATAAGTAAACTCAGGGACAGGAACCGAAGTATTGAAGTATACGGGAGGCACCCATGCGTTTTGGGCGGCCCAAGTAAAGTAGGCGTGTGATTTTCCCGAGTTCATGTTCTCAGGACAGGGTAGAATGACAATATCATTGTACACTTGATACAAATAGCCCATCAGCAGGGCATCGAAGAGCTGTGGTTTCCCGTGCTTACTTTCCATCTCTGTTTGGATACGCCTTTCCCATCCTTTGCGAGGTTGACCTAGGATGAAACGGACGACTGTCCGTGATGTACCACGGCCACCGTCTCCTACGCCAGCGCCGTTCCGACTCCGGGGATGCGTGGCCCAAGTAGTCCTTATGAGCATCCTGCGTTCCAGCGCTGAGTCCATGGAGAAGACGCCAACGAACACTCCTGCTGGAGGAAATGTGTCTAAGTTGTCTGGAGGGAAACTCGGAGGGATTTCTTCGAGGAGGGGATTGATATAAGGATAAGGTAGCGTAGAGCGGAAATTTGGAGGGAGTGTAGTTGAGGGAGGGATGGAACAATATGCTTTCCAGGGCAATGGTTCTTTGTCGGGATTTAATACATACATAAGTAAAAGTGTGAGGGAGATGGCGAAAAGGGTGAAGAGAAGGAGGGCAAAGATCTGGGTGCCTGTGAGTTTAGTATGGAAAAGAGATATGACCGCGCATCCTCACTATGGTCAACGGTTGTCGAGGAAACAAAGAATGTCGGACAATCCTCCTCGCCGCTTTCTTGAGGGTCCTCCATACCGTGCGTTCGCGACTCCGCCTCCTCCGAGAATTAGGGTTTAGGTTCCACCAATTGCGCATCCCACCGCGGAAGGGAGGCTGTATTCCTCCTGGACTGAAGAGCAAGGGCGAAGTTAGGCCGCCATCTACCTCGGAAATAGAAGAGGAGAGCCTGTGTGATGGATATGAAGAAGAGGGAGATGGTGCACGAGAAGGGGTTGACGTCGTGGATGATTCTGAGGACGAACGGCCCAAAGCGGTGTCATCCTCAGTAAGAATACGATTGTCTGCTGGGGTAGCTGTGGCGACCCCCTCCTGGTCCGAGCTAGATAAGAACTCGTATGCTTCGTTCGACGGCTGAGATAGTCTGGAGGAACGACGAAACCCCCACATGAAGAGTGGGTCGAGAGCGAGCGTAGTAGTAGTACTAGTACTATGTGCCAAATTGGGACGGAAACACTGCAGAGTCGGGGCACGTGACTTCGTTAGTTCCTATCTCATTTCTCTAGGGGATTCCATTCAACTCATTCACCCCATGACCATCCCGCGGCAAGTCGGACCACTCCTTACTGGCTTCGTTGCTAATGTCAACAGCAGATACGAGTTCTACGAGAATGACGAGGCCCTCACACTCTCGATATTCGATCGAGGGGCCAATCCAGACGTGGTGTCCGTCAATCTCGAACCACGCAAGGTGTGCTCCAGACGGATCAGTATCAGTTGAGGCACCAATGTTTACCCCCTCCAAGTTAACCTACCAGAATGGCGATATTTCCCTGATTTTGCAGCCACTGAAAGGCCAGATCGACCCCGAGCAACGACACATTACCATTGGAAAAGCAAAGGTCGAAGTCAAATTGAGCAAGATCGTGCAAGGTCGATGGGGAGCGCTGACCGGTGATGCACCCGATGGTACGGGTCTATTCATCATCCGTGTTTCACGTCAATGACATCCCCGATCATTATTAGTATTGGCAAGCTATCCGCTGGCCTCTGCACCTTCTTCGACTGCTACTACTAAGAGAAAGAATTGGGAGGGTATCACCAAGAACATCCTTTCCTGCGAAAAAGAAAAGACTACAGAACAAGATCCCAACATTGGCGGAGACTCTGCCGTCAACACCTTTTTCCAGCAAATCTTCGCCAACGCCGATGATGACACAAGGCGTGCCATGATGAAAAGCTTCCAGGAGAGTGGCGGCACAACACTCAGCACCAATTGGGAAGAAGTAAAGCAGGGGAGAGTGGAAGGCAAAGCTCCTGAAGGAAGTGAGTTCAAGAAGTGGAATTGAGTAGGCTCATCGCGACCCTGGTGCAATCGACTCTGAAAAATTACTGTAATATGGGCCGCTTTGACAATGTAGAATTATAATGGGTAGTTGTTCTCATCTCGAGGATGTAAATGGACCTCACGAGAATGTTTTGGCAACATTGGCAGATTCGCAATCTTAGCAAACGGGTCTCGTGTAATAACCTACCCACGGAAAAATGGACATCGTAATGGCACGCACAGAGATGCTCCCATCCATGCTGTACGAGTATAAAAGATTAACTACGCAAAATACTGTTGGTCCTCACGGGCATAGCAAAAAGGGTGAAATTGGCAACCAAAATAACGGACTGTGAGCGTGAGCGGTTTGTAACATGGAGACTCGGCAACATACATTAGGTAGTTTTGGAGCGATTCGCCGAGGTCAGCCTTGACGCTGCCAGATTTTTTTAGCGAGAAGAAACTGAAGAGCAATTGATGATCCACCTGTTTGTGTTTTGGATTCTTCGAACACACGACGTAGACGCGCCCCTTCCTTATGACGATGCTACAGCCGTCACACATAACTTTGACCGAGGACCTAACTTTCATCCCCCTCGTCAAGATCGGATTGGACGACTGCACACAAGTAGGGGCAGGTAGATGGCCAGCACGTTGAACGTGCGGCAGCGCTGCAGCCCGCAATCGGGTGAGTAGTGGTCTGCTTGATGTGAGGAGTGTCCGCAACATTATTTCTGGCAGTGAGCCACTCGACTCAGTGCATTTGGACAATTCATACTCCGCTTCGGCATGTGTCGGCAAGTCCATCACAGGCGTGATTCCTCTGCCTGTCACGCTGTTTTTGCTATCTCAACAAATACTCTGTGAATCAACTTCGCAGTACCTAAAGGATACTTATTTCATGACATGTGACCATACAGAAAATTTGTTGTTAGGGAAGAAGTTGTCGTTTTGAAAACCTGGCCAACAGGCAAAAAAATATGCGCATTCAATGCATTAAGAGGGAATCGAACCCCCGGCGGGTCGATGGCAACGACCCAGGTTACCACTACCCCATTAATGCGACGAAAACACTGCGCATGACAGTCACCAACATTGCAGCCTTGCACAAGATCCACCGATCATGGTCATGTTGACAATGCGAGCTGCAATCGTACGATTGCCAGTTCGGACCCGACTTGGTTCCATATATACTGGGAGCTCGGGCAATCTCTTTCGGTTCCAGTCCACATCTTGCCCATCTCGTCCCATGTCTGAATCTCCAGCGGTTGTTGCAGCTCGTGCTACTTTGGCTAGTATTGATTTATCCAACTATGACCCAGAACAGTCCCGGCTGATGGACGAGAGATGTATTCTCGTCGATGAACAAGATAATGCCATTGGCGCCGCGGATAAGAAAACATGTATGTAACACGTTCAACTGTCCAGATTGCCGTGTATTGCTTGTGTACTGCTTGACGCAAATGATTTCTAGGCCATCTGATGGAGAATATCAACAAAGGTCTCCTTCACCGAGCCTTTTCTGCCTTTGTGTTTCGTCCATCGGACGGGAAGCTACTTCTGCAGCAACGTGCTAGCGAAAAGATTACCTTCCCTGATATGTGGACGAACACATGCTGTTCCCACCCTCTGGATGACTTCGAGGAGGAAAAGGTCGAGAAAGATCAACTAGGTGTTCGAGTCGCAGCCTCTAGGAAGCTGGAACATGAACTGGGGATCCCACAGAGTCAAACGCCCGTAGACGAGTTTCAGTACCTCACCAAGATACACTACCTTGCTCCCTCGGACGGAAAATGGGGGGAGCACGAAGGTGAGGATCATCTTCAGCTTCCAGCAAATACATAACCAGATAGGCTTGATCAGTTGACTATATCTTGTTCTTAACGGCCGATGTCACGGTTTCCCCGAACTTGAACGAGATTCGTGCCTACAAGTACGTTGACAAGGCTGAGTTGCAGCATATGTTTGAAGACCCCGGTATGTTATGCTCATCCTTCCCGTCGAGTCTGGTCGTTAAAACTTCATTCAGCAAACTCTTTCACGCCGTGGTTCAGGCTGATTGCGCGCGACTTTCTCTTCGGTTGGTGGGATGAACTGCTTAGACGTAAAGGAGGTGACGGATTGGTGTTTGCGAAGAGTCTTGCTGGTGTAGCAGACGGTTCCCGAGTTATCAAAATGGTTTAGTACCGAAAGGTATGAGCATTCGCGTAGATGGCCGATATCCTTAGAAGATACAGCCGAAGCATTTTAGCAATGGACGTGAAATAATTGACTGCTAAGCTCATGTGGAAATGCGAATGGAATGGAAAGTATACAGTACTTAGGTGACGAACATGACGGAGACGTGGCCTAGGGGATCCCTATAGTCCGTTCGAGCTCCGCCAGTCGAGAGCGACCGCACAGGAAACCTAGCTTCATCGCCGTTTCGAAGCCGAACCTTCAAGCTTCATGAACGCTAGTTTTGGCCTGTCACTTCACGAGTTATGTTATGCATGCACTAGCTGTGTTACTGACCACCATAGTACTCGTGCGCAGTCTTGGATTCCTCGTACTGATCAGCAATCTGATCGATCTTTATGGCACATCAACTCGAAATCTTGAAATCGGGCTCACGCGTGCAATTAACTCGCTTGGGAATTCATCTTGATCAAGCAGGCATTAGGGGGTTCTGTTTAGCAAGTAAAAGTACTCTCTGCGTTACCAGCATCCTTTTGTGGGTTGATGTGGGCGCAATTCTCGCCCGAAGTCCGCTCAATCTCAGCGCTCACACATCCTGTTTGAATGTAGCGTGGCGGATGTTCCTATGGTAATCTAAACCATTCGGAGGGAGCTATGCGTTCTGGTCACCCCATCGAGATCCACCGCGAGTGAATCAAGGGCACAAATATTGGCCCGGTCTTCTGTTTCCGCAGATAAGATACTTTTTGAGCTAATCTAGCACGACCACCTCTTACCTGTGAAGTTCTCTACCAATTTAGGCGGACACGCCGTGCTACAATTAGGCTCGTGGAACTGGCCAATGCCTCATGTTCTTATCATGGAACCTATTCACAGGAAAGGGGACCACTGGCAATGTAAGGAATGCGGCGTACACATAATTGCAGGATCAACATTGCGGCATTGAATGCATGTGGCATGCTAGAAATGGTCGAAAGTCTAGGCGAAAATAGGACTATATTAAGTAAAATGGATCTTACAATTATACCATACAGATGTCCCCAGTGCGACCGTTGGTCGCAAACTGCAATATATACTTTCAACTCCGGCCGTTCCGTGAATTGGTTCGCGAGCGTATGCGCGGTCCTCTGAAAACCCATATCTCTCTCCTGGTTCCAAATCCAAATATACCTACTCGTGGCAGATGAAGAGTGGCCTCGAGTTTATACCCCATTTGGCTTATTTCCTGGAACGTGTGCGAAACAAATACGTCTCTGTCCAGGTTGTGTGCTTGGGGAATGAATAAGATGAAAAAGGTGAGGGACAGTAAAGACGCATCCACAAACCTCCCAATGCATTTCGCTTCAGTTCGACTGTGTATATCTCCCCTTCACTCGCGGCATCATGAGCAATCTTGTATGGCCATGCAGTGCGTAAACGGGAACCTAGTTGTTCCCCGATACGACGCGGCGGTCGGATGAGGGTGATCTTATGACCCGATCGCGACAAATATGCCACGAAAAAGTGGGAGTCCTCGTCTTGTCTGACATCTTTAAAGATAAGCTGGGGGTACTGTAGTGGCTGAGTACGATGAGCTCAAGGTAGAACGGAAGGCCATACCGCATATCCGTTGTTTATCGAGGTCAGGTACTGGTATCCCTGTTCGTAAAATACAGTCAGAACCTCAAATATTGCACACGGACTGAACGAACACGGCGTGACAAGCAGTTGAATAGTTCTGATATCATTCTGTGAACACTTAAGGCGCATTAGCGGAGGTCGTAGGGCTGGGATACACTCTCACGTGAGGGCTTCCGGACCTGTTGCACTCCATGGGTTCTTGGGGAAAGTCACGCGCCAGGAATGGTTGGTTGTGATCTCAATGGGTACCCCGTGGGGCCACATAGGCAGTAAGCGTTCTCGGATCTCATCCAGGGTGTCCTGGTAGGCGATATTTCCCAGGCGGAGTTCATTTGACCCATGGAACGAGACAAACATGTGGTCTTGTTAGGTCCAAAGGGGTCAGGAGTGTCACAGGCAGAAAGAAGGTGCTAGTTACCAGGTAGAAATGCAGGATTGGAGTGTGTCCGTGTGCGGGTCATCGGAGCTAGCCTTTGGCGTACTTCTGATTCGGTTCTCGTCCTGACGAGAGGTGCCGCAGAGACAGAATCTGAGCGTGCTACATTCTTCTTCAAAGCCGGTTTCAGTGTTTTCTCTGAAGTGGGCGGGGGTTTAGCTGATGCAGTTCGCTTTGGTCGTCTGGTTTTCTGTGTGTCTGCATCTGGTGGTATGAAAGGAGGGTTGTGGCCATTGGATGGTAATCCCCCCAGCTGGGGGAACGCGTGCTTCTCTCTTAACCAGGGGTCCGTGTGGGAGGGACTCAAAGGAACTTGAGCGCTGGGGAAGTTGAACCGTGGTTGCTGCTGGGAGTAATGTGGAGGGATGTAGGTGTGGTATGGCTGACCATGGTACGGATAGTTCGCAGCAGGAAAGTTATTGTGCATGGTGGTGCTTGGGGTGCCACTGGGGGGGTGGAAGTTGAGAAGATCGGGCCTGCAATTTAATGTAGCACAAGGGAGAGTAAGGTCCATGGAACACACGAAGTATGTCCGCAACGTGTACACTCTTCATTGCCATTCCTGGCAGACGAGGGCACTATCAAGACGCCCACCAGTCACCGTCGTCCAGGGCTAGCCACGCTGGATTGCTCGACGCTCTCTCGATATCGCCGCGAAGACCAGTTGCTTGCCGTCGACAGTAGGACAAGACTCGGGGAGGAGGAAGCCAGTATGTGACTCGGAACCCAGGTCATGTGACCCATTTAAGTCTCTTAACGTCGAGACGGGAGAGTCGAAATTTCTACTTCGTTCGGTTGTGATGGCCTCGACGTTCTTCACCTGGCTGCGCTCACCAGCAGCCCGCGATTATTTCTTCAGTCAGTCACATCTATGTTATGTTGTTTCCATTCCCACAGCATACTCACCGCCTTCCAGGCACTCATTTCTGGGGACCAGTTCGTGTTTCTTCATGTCTGCATTCGTGTCCAACTCTCCTCCCAGGTCGCCAACTGGGGTCTCCCGTTGGCTGCAATGGCTGACCTGCGCAAGGATGAGGAAGTCATTTCAGGGACTATGACTACTGCCCTTGCGCTCTACTCGTACGTCCAATTTCATACCGGTGACACGTCATTTGACCGCAACCTAGGATGGTTTTCATGCGCTTCGGTAACTCATCCTAGCGGTTTCAGTCATGATCACATTTATTGATATCTTCACAGCTTGGAGGGTCCAGCCTCGGAACTACTTGCTGTTTGCATGTCATGCTGCAAACGCAACAGCTCAGTCCGTTCAGGATGTTCGCTTCGTGAAATACTGGCATTTCGGCGGCCGGGAGAGCAAGTATGAACCGGCCAGTGGTGATGTAAAGGGTCCTGTATCGGAGGCCATCGAAGCAGCGAGACAAGACAGTAAAATAGCTTCGGAGACTAAGTAGAGGACTACCAGGTATGCGTCTCTCCCTGATGCTCACTGTACCTTCCATTAACAGCAACCTGTCGAAGATACCCTCTGTAGCTAGCATATGCCCAACTGTCACCAAAATCCATCATCTCCGCCGTCGTGCCCCCTGTTCTTACCTGCCCGACTTTGAGCAAGCGCCTGGCGCTCATACATCTCTGCAATCTGAACATATTTAGATGACATAGTCCGACTGATTGAGGCGAACTCACTTGTTCTGGACCTGTAGCGTCGTCGGCCGATTTGTCGTCTCTCGCCCGAATGAAGCGGGGGAAGCGCAGTGAAACACCCCTTTCATCAACCTTGCAGCTTCCACTTGAGCCACTGTCACACGACGTGAAATTCGACCACCTACCAGGCCCTGAGCAGCGGTGTAAATCGGACTAAGGCTAAGATCCGCCGTGAGCACCTCCCACACCACCTTGGGCTCAAACCATATGTCAGGTTTCGCCCCGCCAGCCTTCACATCACCGCGTGGCTTCTGCATTTCCAGTGACCGGAGGGCATCCCAATGAGCCTGCAGTACTTCCTCGCTGAATCCAGTCCCAATCTTACAGATAGTTTGATACTCTTCAGAGTCAGCGTCGTAGCACGCAAGAAGGAATGCGCCGTAGACATTCGTGCGTTTACCTTTGCCGTAGTAACCTCCTACGACGACTAGATCGAGGGAGTCCCCAACTCCAGCAAGATAATCTTTCTTGAGCTGATGGAGTTGTCAAGGAAGGCAACGCCGTAGCGATGGAACTTACCTTTAGCCAGTTTACACTACGTCGGCTTGGCTCATAGTAACTGGCATCACTCTCCAACATTTTGACCATGAGGCCTTCGCACCCATCCTTGACGCTTTCTTCCAGGAATGCTTGGATCTCATCGGTCGACTCCCCGTCGGAATATTTAGCGAAGTCAAATTCCCCTGGTACGATCTGGAAATGCTTTCGCAGGAGTTCTCGCCGTTCACAGAGCGGCCGCCGAAGTAGGGGCTGGAAACATTCAAATTTGTCACGCCATGAAACGGACTTTGATATGCCCATACCTCCCCGTTTAAGTACAGAAGATCAAAGGCGAACAGACAGACACGGACTTGGATATCTTCAACTTTGACGTCCTTGCGCTTGCGCTTACTGAGCTCCTGAAATGGCATGAGCTTTCCCGTCGTTTTTTCGATGGCGACGGCTTCTGCATCGAGCACAAACGACTTCGTGTCCGGTTTGATGCACTTAATAGTACTTCAGGCGTGTGTCTGGCGTCAAACATCGAATACTTACATGTGGGAGTTGCTCCACCAGATCTGGATATTTCTTGCTCATGTCCTCGGAATTCCTGCTGAACACGCCAATGGTCCCATCCTCCAGCCTGTGGACTTGTGCACGTTCACCATCATACTTGTATTCGCAAGTGAAGTGTTTATTTTCGAAGCGATCCAGGACTTCACCGATGGCTTTGGTCGGCTTCGCAAGCATAGGTTTCAAAGGTACACCTGGTGTGAGTTTGCAGGTGTCCCGCAGGGTAGAGATCCCATGGGTGAGGAGAGCCGGTATGACGAGGTCGTAAGTAGGCAGTTCACTGTTGATAAGCGCTCAGCTTCCGTGTATGCCCCACGGTGAGCAGAACGGACCTATAAACAGACTTCATAATACCAGCGGCCTCTTCGAGACGACTAGCTAGCTTCTCCTTGCTCCACTTCTTTCCATCTGCAGGAAATGTCGAGCCCAACGTTGAAAACATGCTAAGGAGAGCCCACCTTTCTCCGCCAGGATAGCTGCATGAGCCAATGCAACAAGCACCGTCCTCTCGGCATTCCCTATTCGGAGTTTGCCTTCCAAGCTACGGACAATATATTTTGCCTCCACGTCCTTACACGCTGCAAGGAGCTTCGTGATGATCGAAACCTTTTTAGCTTGGGACTAACGGGATGAGGATTGATACACTTCGACCAGTCTTTTGCTTACTGAATGGCCAGTGGACTGCGCAATTTCTCGCAGGTTGGAGAAGACGAAGGGAACAGTTAAAGGCTTCGGTTTGAAGAGTGTCTTTTGACTGTTCTTGGAGTTCTTTGGAGAATATCATCATCCACATGGTCCTGTGCTAGTATGCGCTTACAAACCATTGCTACGAGACCAAGATCTCCGTCTTTCTTGAGTTCTGCTTTCAGAGTCGATATACTACGGCCGGTGGACTCGCTAATAGCCTTGATCAGAAGGCTCTCTCCGATTCCTAACTCCACACCAACATAGTCTGGACACAGCTTTGGATGATGTTAGTCTCAAATTGACTTGGTAGTATTATGGTGTTACCCGGTTGATGCACAGATAGACAGCTTGCAAAAGGGAATTTGAATCATTCTTGGCACTACGCTGAATGACAAGGAGGAAAAAGCTAGTAAGCAAAGAAGTTTTTTCCAAACGTTTCGTCGTGGCTTCAATGAGGGAGAAAGTGTTGGCAAGAGAGGCATACGGCACGCTGAGCAGAGGGTTGAGCATGATGTGGATGTATCGAGCGACACTGCATACGGGCTTCCTGCTTTCCAACCTCCTTTGATATCCACTTCGGCTATCCGTAGAAGAGCTTCTTCAGCGCTTAAGTACGGTAAGTCTCGCCGGAACAAGACGAGAAAACAAGGTCTTACTTCTGGGTAGCATCATCATCGTCCTCTGACTCGACTGGACTTTCGTCGGCCACTTCTTCTTCCCCCTTGTCTTCTTCCGGCAGAGGCGGCGGAGCAGCTGTCTTAATTGTACCCTTGACCTTGACATCTGAGGGTGGCGTACCACCCCTGGAACTCGGTGGTGCTGACAGCAATGTCAGAAATAGTATCTATGAGGGGGCTGGAGGTGCTCACCGGAGGTAGGTGGTAAGGACTCGCCTTCGTTCTCATCGTCCGACTCGACTATTCGTCGACGCTTGGAAGTAGACAGCGGAGGTGAAACTGCATGGTCTTGGTAAAGTATGGCCGTGAAAACGCGGTATATGGACGTACCTTCCCGTTTCGGCGAGGTTGGCCCCTTTGAATCTGTTCTTTCCGTCAGCACTTCTAGAGATTGCTTTGCGGATTACTGACTTGAACTGTTAGGTCCATTGTCACAGACAGCCTCTACCCTCTCTTCCTTCTCCTCCCTTGGTGGTGGTGGCTCTTTTCGCTTCTTCCCTTTCCACATCTCTGCGAGACTCGACTGCTGCGGGGGAGCTGGCTTGGCGTTTTTGGGCATCTCAAAGAATTTCCCTGCAAGCAGTGAGCAGGGAATACAGAATGTAGAAGATGGACAAGAGCACACCGAGTGTCTGCTGTCTGCCCATGAGCCTATACGTGACGCGACCGACTTGGCGCGCAATGAGCATGCGCGTGACGTCACAAGTCACAAGGTCACATTACTCACGTGCTTTTATCCGGCATTTGCCGGTCACTGTGCAGTTTCAGACGGTGGCTTGGCTCATCGTTGTTCTCCTCGTCCCAAAGAAACAAGCCCAACATGGCCGAGCAGGTTCACACACATCTGTTGTCCGTTCTGCAAGCTGCTGACCCTCCTTCAGATCGAGAAGGCTTACCAGAAGCAGCACCTTTTCCAAAACGCCAAATCACGCGGTATGAGAGCATATTCCATATCCCGAACTCAAGTGAGACTCATGTATGTTCTACTGGTGACCAAAAGGCGGCAAGTCAACGAAGGACAAGCGATGGTACAAGGACGTTGGGCTTGGTTTTAAGACGCCCCCCGAGGCAATCCAGGGCACCTATATCGGTATGGCGGCAGTGTGGTACCGTCTAAAGGAGTCTGATCCCAGCTGGCTGTGACAGACAAAAAGTGCCCATTTACCGGCAACGTTTCCATCCGCGGTCGTATCCTAACGGGTAAAGTTATCTCGACCAAGATGACGCGGACGATTGTCATCCGTAGGGACTACCTACACTACATCCCGAAATATCGTGCGTCTTATGGAAGCTTCCGACTGGCGAATGCTAACCAACTAGCAGACCGTTATGAAAAGAGACATAAGAACTTGGCTGCTCATGTTTCCCCCGCTTTCCGTGTTGAGGTTGGTGACACCGTGACAGTGGGTAGGTGACACGATCTTGCATTTGTCCGTATGCTTAGCCACCGTGCCAAAGGCCAATGTCGACCACTGTCGAAGACTGTTCGGTTCAATGTGTTGCGAGTGGCGAAGAACAAGGCGACATCCAAGACCTTTGGCAAGTTCTGAGGGCAGTCCCGAGTGTCGTAGTATTATTGAGCATCTGCATGCTTTTCCCTCTCATGTTGCACTATGGCTAGCATTCAAAAATGAGATCATGCGCTTCTATTCTGTTTGAGTAGCACGGTGCTATCAGGCCATAGTAGAGGTATCACGATACAAACAAGTGAACAAACAATGAAGTGCATGAACCGACATCGCGTGGTCTTGGCTTGGCCACATCCACTGCAACTCTCCTCCATCGGCTGTTTTCTCGACGTCCAAGCTGGCTCCAACACTCCTCTCTGTCCTAACCTCGAAGTTCTCCAGGTCAAGGGCTCCTACTTTACAGTCCCAGCTAGGCTCCCCTCCAGCGGAGTCCCAGACCCCATCGATGGGTCAACAGCAATCCAAAAAGTCCAAGAAGGGCGGCAAGGAGAAGGAGGTAGACATCAGCCAGGATGACCCATTACCTGACGTTTCCGACTCACCGCCTCATCCCAATTTACATCGGACAACAGGTCACCCCAATCTCGCCCAAAGCGCCGCCCATGAATATGACGCTGTGCGAAATGGACCACTTCCTGCTCTTCCGGAGCCGCACGACGGAATTGCAGGGGGAAACGACACTGGATCGTTTGGGTCACCAAACATGCACCCTTCCAACATCAACCTCCCCCCGAATAATGTCGTTTCTTCCTTGCACCCAGGCTCGGCGCCTTCGTATTCGACTCAGTCTGTGAAACCTTCTCCTGCGCCCCTTGACATACCCTCCACGCAAACTATTCTCTCAAATTCATTTCCTTCGTCTTTCACGCCAGGGTCGACTGCCAGCAGTTTCCCCCTGAACGATACTACGAGCCCTTCAGGGAATGGAGGGAAGGATAAGATAAAACCATTCGACATAGACGACATGATACAACGTCTTTTGGAGGCTGGTTACACTGGAAAGGTTAGCAAGTCGTTGTGTCTGAAAAACACAGAGATTGTGGCCATTTGCCAAACAGCCCGCGAGATCTTTCTCAGCCAGCCCACCCTTATTGAGCTGTCTCCACCCGTGAAAATCGTTGGTGACGTCCATGGACAGTACTCTGACCTCATACGCTTGTTCGAGATGTGCGGCTTCCCCCCCGCAGCAAACTACCTTTTCCTTGGCGACTACGTGGATCGAGGCAAGCAAAGCCTGGAGACAATTTTACTACTTCTGTGCTACAAGATCAAGTTTCCGGAGAACTTCTTCCTTCTTCGAGGCAATCATGAATGTGCCAACGTCACACGAGGTTCGTTGATGTTCGCCCAACTATCATGCGCCTTTAATGGTATTCATTCAGTGTATGGATTTTACGACGAGTGCAAGCGAAGATGTAACATCAAGACGTGGAAAACATTTATAGATGTCTTCAACTGTTTGCCTATCGCAGCTGTTGTCGCTTCAAAAATCTTTTGCGTACATGGTGGATTGTCACCATCATTACACTCGATGGACGACATCAAACGTATACAGCGACCCACGGATGTGCCTGATTATGGCCTCCTGAATGACCTGCTGTGGTCCGATCCATCAGATACCGCACTAGACTGGGAGGACAACGAACGTGGTGTCAGCTATTGTTTTGGCAAGGCAGTTATCAACGATTTTTTGGTGCGATACGACATGGATTTAATTTGTCGTGCACACATGGTCGTGGAGGATGGCTATGAATTCTGGAACGATCGGACTCTAGTCACCGTTTTTAGTGCTCCAAATTATTGTGGCGGTAAGTGACGGTACTTCCTTCACTGCGTTACACATACTCAATAACGTGCAGAATTCGACAACTACGGTGCTTGCATGAGGTCCGTAGATGATGATTTTATAGCCCTTCGCTTCTTATACTTGGTTTTCAGCGTATCGGAGGATCTGTTGTGTGCATTTGAACTACTGAAACCCCTAGATGGCCCTGCCTTGCGGAAAGAAATGACCAAGGCAAAACGGAAGAGGTATGTATCTTTCCATTTCCTTGGCAAATGTCACTGTAAAACCTGTTCTAGTTTAATGGCAACCACGACATGAATGTCAACGGCCTGTGTTACGCCACTTCTTGGAAGTATGGCTTCGCGACAAGCAAGCTATTCATCGGACCCATTCCGTCTATCGACCGCATCATCTCTACAGCATTGATGGACAGTGACATGTCACTGATCCCAACGTTTGCACTAGGCTGTTCTTACTCTCACTCACATCTTGATCGTTACCCATACACTCCTCTCCCTTTGAACCGCTTTGTCGTTGCACGCTCGTTCTGTTGGAGGTACAAATTTGTAATTCTTTACATTCGTCGATTCTTCTCTCCTAACGTACGGTTCCTCCTTTCCTTCAGCGTTCTCCGGGTCCCGCCCTTTGTCAATGGTTTTAGGATCAGTATTTAAACCATCGCATATTTGCTTGTTTGTGCTATATGGTATTGCAGCAACTTGAACACCAACCAGAATGAGGGGGATTACTTTTTATGTATTCTAGGGCTGCTCTAGGGTGCAAATACCGGATCACATCATGTCACATACAAGCACTGCAAACGCGCCAACAATCATGCCAGTTCCGATTAATCCTCCAAAGGTCAAGGGTACAGTTCCAAAGATCAGGTCCGAGAAGAGAGTGAGAACGATAGTGAGTAGGCTCCCGACAGATGTTACTATTGGACCCCAGATACCAAGAAGGATCTGCACATGAAGTGGATGGATCCGCGATCAGAAGGTGGGGTTACAAGGAGAGCAAGTAACAATTACCATAAACCCCGCATTGAAGATAACCCCTGATGCTGCGATACCCGCAATAGCAATCGAAACGTCCGCGCTGGTCGGTAGTCGGAATACTTCTAAACGATAATAGTGCAAAATAGGTATGGGTATCCACAAAACAAGAAGAGTGCAGATTCCGATGGCGGTAGTGATAAGGTTCGGATGTAACCCGAATGGTGGTGGGTATACAATGCCGCCTTTCAAAAGAGGTGCAGGGAATTCCTCGTCGACCACATCGTCTGCAGTAATAATTGATCGGTAATGCGATGGCTCCAACGACAATTCCGAGTCAGTGGGGAGTGCGACGTATTTCTTGTAGATGACTTGATAGAGTGCGTACCCGACAGAGGCGATGAGAACTAACATATCGCCGACGAAAGGTGACGCGATATGCACCGCGCTCGTTTGCACAGGCTCTGTGCTTGGTGGGGAGGCTGCGGTTCCCCCGTAAACGATGGTCATGACGCCCAAAGTTGCCAGACAAACTGCTATCAAGCGGATCGTTCCCCACTCCATACCAAGCAATTTTACGCTGAAAACGTATGTGAAGAATGCGTTGGCGTTCCATATAGCAGTTACATCCGTAACACTGGGTAGTGCTCAGCATAATGAGACGTATGAGGAGAGAAGTCATACGAAGCCAATGGAACCGCCGCGAACCAAAGCAAGCTAGGTAAACTGTAGAAAATAGAAAGTCCAATCATGACAAATGCGGCCTTGATAGTCGGAAATTTTCTATGTTGGATATCTGGGACGGACCCAGAAACCGAGGTCAGTTGACGCATTAACGCACAATGAAGCCCAGATAGTAGCGGTCGAAGCTCGAGATCGGTGGTTGTGAGCAAATAGACCAGATGGATGGGCAATGACACCAAGAACGATGAATGGACAATGTAGCTGTGTGTGCAGTGCATATTCAGTGACCAGGTGATATGTTTTTGGAGACTGCAAACGAACAAAATGAAATAAGACTGTCGATATTGCAAGGTGGTCTGCAGATACTGGAGAGAGCTTCAATGATGCCCATACAGAAAGACTTGAAACACTAACTTGTGTGATTTGGGTCTCTGCGACGAAAGCCAATAAGACAGCGACGAAGAGCACAAGTGCGCTCGTGCCACCCAGGCGGGGAGTGAGAGACAGTTCATGGTTGCTGGCCATGTTCTGCGAGAGAGTTCACATCTTTCCAAAGGATGGCAGCCTGACCCGGTGAACCTTTTCGGAAGGGTTAACGAATCACGTGACAATCGCAACACATCCGAGCAGTATTGTTCTCGCATTTCCATTCACCAGGTCCAAACCCACACACCACTTACTACGGACAACTCTACCCCCCGATGGGCACCGCCCATTTGTCGTTGCCCCAGCAATACCCAACTCTGACGCCACAACGATTTCACAGCAGGAGCATTCAAATAGCCCATCAAGTAGTACACAGTCGTATATTCAGCCTAATGATCCCTTATTTGATACTGCACATTACTAGCATCATTATATGGCATTTACTAATAGATTCTGTCCACTAAGTACAATATATTCAATAGACATTACTATTTCTTTGCACTGTGCAAGGCTTCCAGCGGGACTTCAAATTTTGAGGTGTGATCATGCGTTACATACTTTCTGTGACATTTTGTGATGGCCAACAAGTGGGGGAGGCAAACACCTTGGTAAGCGTTAGTAGTATTCAACGCACTGAAGCTTAAAAGCTACTACATACATACGCGAAGACATGTGCACAGGTACACATTTGGATACTAACTACGGATGTGTGTATCATGGTAGATTATGTATAGAACTTCCTGTTCTCGTTGGGTCCAAAGAGATCTGCTCTGATTTCTGGAAGCATCTGAGGAGTGAAGGGCCCGAATCAGAAAAAGAAGGCATCGCGTTGGTATTGCAAACCTTGTCTTCAAGAAGCCTCAGACGCTCGTTTAGCGTATTATCGATCGTTATTCGCTTGTTACCGTTGGCGAGCTTGACACCACCAGCGCTAGAAAATAATACGTTCATACTTACAACACTGTTGGCTCAATCACTCCATGGACATACCCGCCACTGTTCAGGGTTGCTTGCACCTCAAGCGCAACAACTCGTCCACTTATGTGGGTATACGTTTCGGCGGCCGCAGCTCCTGCTTTGTGCACGAGTTCGACATCCTGTTCACGGGAAAAAAGAGTTACTTTGGGCTCCAGAAGTTGAAGATAGCCCTGTAGAATGGCACCCTCGAGGAATTGCGAGTATCGACCTTCATCCTCCTCGAACCTAGCGACCTCCTCCCGTGAGATCTCGAACAGACTCTGTAACTGTTCCTCTCTGCGGTGGAGAATTTGCAGACGCGATTTGTTCGTGAGGTTTGACTGGGCACTGCGAGAGTGTAAACGGTCGAAATCCAGTGTGGCATTAATGATCACGAACATCTTTTGTGCAGTCTCAACACCCTTCCGCCTCTTTTCATGCAGTGCATCGATGGATTGTTGTTCTTGCTTCACGAGTTTGGCCTAGCCAGGTCCAGTTCAAAGAGTCGTCATAAAGTGGGTGACGCTGGTGTACCTTTTCGATAGCAAATTCCTCATCGGCTTTCACTTTAATCTCTCGTGCCTTCTCCATGGCTTCTTGTTTGATGAAGGCGACCTGTAGTACGGCTCAGTTAGATACACGGAGCCGAGGTATCGATCCAAGCGACATCTACCATCTTGTTCATCTCGCTCAGAACCTCATCATCGTTGAGTGGTCGTGATGCCATGGTGCCTGCAGTATCGTTTTTCCAGCTGTGTCGATTGCGACGTGTTTCGTCGTAAGGAAAAGAGTGGTTCAGTAGCCAGTTGTTACAGCCTAAAGGAGACCACACTTCGCCCCCTGCTACTACCAAATTTGGACTACAAACGCAAAGATCCCACGAGTATGAAGGCCACTCCAGGAAGAAAGGCACAATCGACTCATGAAGAATCTGGCTCGAAGTTACTCTCAGGGAGTACAATACTCCAGCGGGGTTACTTCAACGTTCTATATTGTATTTTGTCAAGAAGAACGACATCGTTTTTGTCTCAGGGGTGTTTGGTCAACATGGGGTAATTTTAAGTAAACTGGGCTGCCCTATTTAATCCGAATGGTGATCTGACCATAAGACTTTTCTTGATGGAGCTGTATCAGATTCTTCGTTCCAAGCACTAGACGGTAAAGAAATGGATGAGATAGATCCGGTGAAACGAAATGCAATGCGGTATGAAAGTGCTCGGCTTACCGAGACAATGATACAATGCAGCTGCGGCGACGTGGGCGGTGCTTGATGCCTTTGGCATCACATCATCGAAAGTGAGATATAGAGACGAGCCCGAAAGGGATTGGTACTGCATTCGTGCATACCTACGGGCGAGTAAGACAAAGAATTTGTCATGACAGGGTGCCAGACTGACTCCAAGAAATTCGACGAATTTTTTTCCAGCGCCGGGAGGTTGGCTTGACCCTTCTGTGGATCATGTAACATCATCACGGAATCATCCTCCGGAACTAGAAGTAGGGTGAGATAGGAACTCGAGCAAAATAAGATCGGTTCTGACCATCAAAAGCGAAGTCATCATCGATTCGAGAGCCCTGAAAAGCTACCACAGGGGATCCAATACTGGGCCGCAAACTTCCAGTGGGTAGAGAACTATCTCTGCGAATCAACGAGTTTCCACGGAGTCGAGTCTCAGCATGATCTACGCTCATCTTGTCGCCATCCTGCAGTCGAAAGCTACCTTCCTGTCCAATTTCAGAAGTGCTCTTTCCAGCATGATCCCAAGGAAATAGGCCACTTCGCCTTGAACTCAAGGAATTGTCGACCACAGCACCCAGATTATCATAGAGGGCGGATGGTGGGCGAGAAGCATGACGGCCTTGCCCAGGTTCCTGCAGAGCTCTAGTATTTAATTGAATCTATCGAACAAGAGAGTACCTCGGATGATCGTAGCCTGCTCCCATCCATATCAAAGTTAACTGTCAAACGGGTGAACATAGCAGTAGTGCACCGTTTGGTGCGACCTACTCTCGGGATCGTAATCAAATGCAAAGTCTATCATATCTGTTTCCAACGGCGCGGATATGGCAGTAGGCGAATCACCAGGTGCAGGCACTTCTTGGGCGCTTTTCGGGGAATTTCCTCCGAGGGTGGGTGTGGCCAAAACATCAATTTGTTTCTTTGCGCAGTTCGTTACACGGTATTCATCTGCGTAACCATCAGTAGCACTCTAATAGGAACCGCTTGAGCGTACCAGGCACGTCCGTATGGCAAGAGCGAGCTTCAACCTGCATTTTGTAGTGGTTGATCCAGAAGTTGGCAAGTTCTTTGGCGTGTACTATAGAAACATCAGCCGATGGAGTTGTCACCTTCATGACAAAGTACCATTGTCAGGAGCACTCCAAAGGAGATCGTGAATGAGACTTGCACGCTCCTTTTCGACTTTTTTGATGTGCAACTCCCGCCGGATTACACCTTGTCCTTCCAAGTAATGCACCCGCGCAGTCTTGGAACGTAAGATTACTGCCCATATCTCAGTGATTTTCTCCCCACCTTTAATTCTTCATCGGTAAGCTCGATTCTACAATCAAGTACGAGCCTCGCACGCTTCATCTTCTTCGGCAGTGCTGCCTCATCTCGACTAGCGCCGTCTCCACACTTTACCTGAGGTTTTTCGGGAGATGTGTGGCTAGATTCTACGCTTTGTAAAGGTGGGCTGATGGGAGGAAGTTGCGCTGCTAACAGGTAAAAAAAACTGGGTAGCAGGGTCGCTACCACCCACCTTGCTGGTCCTGCGTATCTTGATACAAGGACTCGGAAAGGGCAGGCTGCAAGATTTCTTGGGGAACCATCTCGGCGTCATCGTTTACATGCATATCGTAGTCTATATCAGCGGCGGAGTATCCAAAACCAGTTTGTACCTCGTCTGGATGAATATCTCTGGGCCAACGTCAGCACATGATAGTATCACGGAATAAACGCTTAACTCTTCCGCATTCTGCTTGGTAGGAATGGCACCCCATTCCTCTCCCAATTCCATCACTAAGTCATCTCCGATACCTTCGTTCATGTCCAAACCGTCGAAAGGTTCAAAGAATGCGTCATCAAATCTGAATCCACCTGTTTCGGAGGTAGAGTTGATTGCAGCACCCTGTTCACCAAATGATGCGTCAAATGAGTCTGTGGTGAGGAATCCATGATTTTCATCCAGAGTGTGCATATTGACACGGGCTGTTTCCGTGCCCAAGGGCGGGATAGCTGACATTTTGGCCTTTCGTTTTCCTTTCTGAGGTTTTGGATTGTACTCGTCGTCGGATGAAGCGTCGGCTGAGGCTACAGGGGCATCTGGGAGCGGTCTGGTGATTCACTCAATCCCAAACGTAGCGACTGAGGCCATACCTTCGAAAGTCAAATACTCGCTCCAATTCTGCAGTGAGATGAATCGGGAGTTGAACCACGCCGGTGCGACTATTGGCTCACCCCTATTACATTGTCCAGGTCTATTGCGAATGCCGCGTCTGGGTCAATGCGTAGGGTAACGGCAGACGACCTAATGGGAAGGGATGTATCCTTGGTATAAATAATTCGACAGTCATCCTACTTTACGCTGGGCTGGGCCATCTGAAGCTGGGCTTCCGACGTCGTTGCTGATCGAAATTCGTCAATCACGCGTTTGAGAGAGTTGAAGCATGTCGTGACATCTGTCATGAAGATATCTTGCTTGGCTGTTGGACTATCAGCTAATAGAACCGTTCAGCAGAAGACGCTACCCACCTTTGTACACACTGCACTCAGATGCAGGATTTATTTTGGGTCGTATAGTGCGCCATTACGAGTGAGCTTACCGAGCAGCTCCAACCAAGAGGTTACTCGAGAGGCGGAGGGCCAGGGGCTCAACTGGTGTGGCAATAAGCTCACACAACTGGGTAATGTCAGCGGACAGCACAGAGCGTTTGGGCAACTTTCTGAAGGCCGATTTGGGACCGAGAGTAGCTGCAAGCCTGCACTCACGCCGTTAGTTGTCACAATCAAATTTATTGAGGGGAAACCGATAGGTACCACAATAGACCAAATCCACTGTCCCGCTTTGAGAGAAGGTCTGGGGAGAAAAACATTGCGTATCTGAAGGCAGTAGGACTCCTGTGAAACGAGTTCATCGCAAATACGAGGCGTACACGCACAACCAGAGGATGGTGAGGAGGACAAAAAGAGGGCAAACAGGGAGCGAAGTCTCGAGATCTACTGGAGGCGTCGAGATATTTGTATCTATCTGTGTCAACTGGCCATGAGCTCGAAGCTACGAAAGAAGCCATGCAAATCAGCCATGCAACGTCCATTTCACACTCTTATCCATCGCCTGCTATCGGCGCCAAGAAGCCTCGCAAATAACTCATCGCGGCTCCCGACCCAATGAAAATTTTCTTCATTCTCTTCGCCATGGGCTGGTACCCAGCAAATGACAAGCCCTTTCATGTGACTTGTCTTTTTCACTCCCCGAAGCTGACTACGGGGGATAACAAGCTTCGGACGTAGAGCGGTGAGCGACGTGAAATATATCTCAGAAGGAGTTAATGTGATCAAACCCAAGGATGAGGAGTGTTGAGCAGGAAATGCTAGGTACAGATGTTTTGGTTTCTCACGTACAGGCGTAGTGACATATCAAACTTACTGTGTGCATGTTCAGTATCAGAGCTATGAGTGGTCGATTGCTTCTCTGGTGACAGCTTGTCCAGCACCGCCTGCGTTAAGAGTCAACTGAACGTACGATGTATGTAGGACGGGTGAGGCAACTCACGCGACTTATCGAAGAGATGGGCTTGTTGTCTTCTAACAAGGATTTGCCTTGGGCAATCCGTGCACCCCACTTTTTCCAGTCCACCCCACCCTTTTCTTCTGGTCTTGATTCGTCAACATTGCTATTGGAAACGTTTGCCATCTGTTGACGCTGGTTGACCTTTTTGCCGCGTAGCGTTATATCCTGCCCACTTGCGACGCGTTCTCCGATCAAATCCATAGCATACTCTGCGTCGGTGGGGGCGTCTCCAAACAGAGCGGGAACCCTAAAAATCTCAATGAAGCCACAAACCGGATGTGAAGCAACTGATACTTGCCGTGTTCTATCAGCTGGCGACAACGCCGCAATGACAGGAACGACGTGCCAATAAATAACTCCCCAGGAGAGATATATCGATTTAGCGATGTAGTGAGTTGGTAGGATAAGAACAGCAACCGTCATGATTGAAAGTAGCTGGAAGCCAGGTTCAGCACTGTGTGCGTGATGAGACGCAAACCTACAATGCCATATCGTTTTGTCACTGTCGGTCTCCGCCACATAAAAATACTGTTGGCGAGGATCGATGTAGCGAATGAAACGAAAAGTGGCCCGACCTACTTCTTGATCCGCTCGTGAACATCAGCGACGATGTCCACAAGGTGCAACAAATCTCGTTTGAGCTCCTGGACTTCTTCACTGTCATCACTATATTCGAGGATGGTTTTATCATCAGGATCTAACACCCTTTCAGATTGTTCGAATGCACCGTGTGTCTGCTCTGGAGTCGACTGGGATTTTCCCTTTGCAAATCTCTTCACATTATTCTGAGTGATCGCTTTATTATAATGCCTAAAAAGTCGCCAGAGCTCTACTGGACCCATCGTTGAGGTGAGGAGCCGTTGCTGAATTTCTTCTCCAAACCGACGTGCCTGGGCAGTATTTCGCCGCCTCTCCTGCAATTCCTCGAGGGAAGGATAAGGAAATAAACGACGTCGTAGAAGGCACCAGAGTATTCGGCACAGCAAGGCGGCCAGTAGTAGGTCGTGATACCACAGAATCCAAAAACACTAAAAAATCAGGAGGTAAAGGTTGGTGAGTGCATTGAATGGGACACACTATACAGTATAACAAGCTGCGTCTGTGGTCTTTCCAGAGGGCTAGGGATGCCAAATCCAACAAGAGTGCTTGATACGAAGGAATGGTGGCAAGGTACAGGCGCTGACTCGCTAGTCTCAGACGCTTCACAGTGAACGGCGGAGGTGTACTCCCGTCCAGCGGTAAGTAAGGGAGCAAAACCTATTGGAGATTTCAAGCACGATTTCGGCACAACACACCAACATGCTCACATTTGCGAAGTGCTCCGACAGAGACCGATCGCTGGGACGCCTGGGTAGAGGTGGGATTGGACTCGTGCAGCGGTGCTCGGCTGTGACCCCCGGTCGGGGCGGTAAGGGAGGTGGGGTCACATTGGATGCGGAGGGCAATCTCACTTCAGTCACATACTGCGGAAAGCTGAGAGGTTTCTAAGGCACACGCAAGTACAGGGTACCTACAGCTGAGAAGAAATACATGAATCGCTCAACTTCCTCTTCATCGTAGAGTTGCCTGAGCTGAACCTCTGAAGGTTCCTGGTTGCCTGTTGACAACTCCTCAGTAAGAACAAGGTCAGACAGATGCTCCTTGCTGCTTGCTGGAGGTTCGACGCCTTCGAAGGACCTCGAATCAAAGGAAAGACGCGATGAAGAAGGTTCAGAAGGTAGTGTAAGGTCCGTCATTCTGAGGTGATAGCTGTTCAGATCTAAGAGACTAAGGCTCAACCAAATTGATTATGTACTAGCCACCATTTACCCAGGTGGCAGTGCAGTGGGTATTAACGATCATGTGACAGACGCATCTTGCGCGCTGTTGATCGTGTTCCGGCTTCGACAACTCCAAGTGTGCCTAACGGCGCTGCTCATAATGTCAGAGAAACATGGCGTTGGAATCCATGCCTGGATGCTCTCAATACGGCAGTCAATGGCGAATGATCCTTGCCGTCAATTATTCGAGGACCAAGTTCAGACACATGCCTTCCTATTCCTTGACGACTACCTTGAGAGTATAATCGCTGGTCCACAACAAGCGTACGTCTTGTTATTTTTGTAATTTCCATTGGCAGACGAAAATACAGTCCAATAATCGATCTGGTCAAGACACCTGGCCGAAAGAAGAATGTACCACGAAGAACGAAAACAGCCTCCAAGGACGTCGCAAAACGCCTTGAATTCGAACCGGTCCCTCAAGATCAAGACCAAGTTTCCCCTCTGGAAGTTCCAATACTTGGCCATAGTAACGACCTTTCTGTTATTGCTGAAGGTGACGAGTCTCCTGAACGCAGCTATGCTCCCATTGCCGCGCCGCCTCCCTTTACAACGCAATCAGGCATATCGATAGAGACACACTCTCAATCTAGGGAAACTTCGCCTATTTTTCAGGCCAACGTTCGAGATACCATCAATAGCGGGCCTCACACCGAAGAAGAACCCGTGCCAGAGATGGATAATGTTACGTCTCCTTCATCTGCAAACACATTCTGTTCAATCGCTCTTGAAACCCCCGACCAACCCCGCAGTCCCCACGTTCGTACAGGTCATGATGAACATTCATTACCTCATCTTGCTTCGAGTCCCCCACCTACTCTCCCCAAGGATCCTTTCATTACATCCGGAACCATTCTTCCCATTTCAGAGACAAGTTCACTTCTGGATACGATGGTCGTCCCTTTGAACGACTCTGAACTCCAGAACAATCCATCGAAAAGCAATGTTTCACAGTTTCCCACATTGCCTGCTCCATCTCCATTGCGCAAGTCAATACGCGTACCCACAGAAACAACGAACAACGCCCTTCCGTTTACGACTCCGGCCCCCCCTCCCATCGGCAAAAGGACTTCTTGGCTTTCGAAAGCACGAGAAGCCAAAGCCATGGAGGGTGGCGTGACGCGGCCGAGCACTTTCAACAATGTTCCACTCGAATCTTGCACCCCAGATGCCGGAGCCATGCCTACTTCCTCAAAACGAAAGAGTAGTGAGATGCTGGGCAACCTCCCACAAAGCAGGACTGGGGAGAAGAAACGCAAAATACCGAAAACCACGCAGCCTGACACTACACCACTTACTACCGTGGAAATGGACCAGGAAAGAACTTCCGATATGTCAATCCGTCTCCCTGTTGTTGGACACGCAAGTAAGCCCTTCGAGAGTCACGATGTGGCAAACAGACATCCTGTCTCTTTGAATGAGGGTGAAGAAGGATTCATTAGGCAATTCAAGCGTACTGTTGAAGGCTTTGGTGCTCGCACTTGCAAAAGTACAGCAAAACCACTGGGCGATGCTGCTGCTGCCCTTGCCGAAGCCCGTGCTGCCGCAGAGGCAAGAGTGGCTAAACGGAACAAAGTCAACGATGAAGTTCACAACTCGGAAAATGCAACCGAGCCGTCTTCGATGCAGCTTCCTCAGCCACCTCAAGGAGAACCGCATAATATTGGTAGCAGGCAGCGGCTCAGTGTCTCTGACCTGGCTGGAGGTACCCAAGAACCAAATAATAACATAGCGACCGAAATTCTGCAGGTGCCTTCAGTGCAAAGCCATACCGTTGAAGACCAACCACGTACGTCAACCACACCTGCGAACTCCCCACCCCACAGGAATGCTGGCTTTGTCAAACCCATGGGTCCCGTGTTCACCAAGCAACCCATCTCAACTACACTTGCGCATACCAAACCTCCCGCTCCAGCCAGTCATCCCAAGGAGTTTTCCTTCGATTTCCCTGCGAGCACACTTACGTTACCTGCTCCCATGTCTTTTGATGCGAGTACTCGATTGATGTCTCTCCATTCCAACCTCAGAAAGGGGCTCGAGGATGGCGAAAAGGCACCGGAATCAATAGTCACATCCCATGCGCCTGATATAGTCGAGCCTGACGATCTGAGTATACACGAACAGGACTCCATTGACTCTTTGGACTTGGAAGACTCTAGGATGGACACAGGTGAACTTGGTCCACCGTCTACTGCCACAACTGTGAAGGTAATGTTATGGAGTTCTCTCACGAAATATACTCTGACGTCCCCAAAGGCTACCAGTATCGTGCGCAGCAGCAGCCAGTTGTCTGGCATGTCTACGGCATCATCTTCACAGTCAGAAATTGGATTCTTCGGTCAAGCAACTAGACTGGTTACGAATATGCTTGGTGGGGGGAAGAAGGCCAAGCCGGAGGTCAAGAGTTTGCAATTAGCTGCCGCTGCAGCAAAGAAGGTTTGTTTCTTTGAGTGTTGTTCCTGAACTCTATGTCAACCACATCTTTTGCAGCAACAAGGAGAAGCCGATAAGAAGGCGCTGCGCCTTAAGGAGATGGAAGCAAGGCGTCAGGCTGCAGTCGCCAGAAAGTTGGAAGAAGAGAGACTTCGTGTTTTGGAGGAGGAGAAAAGGGTCAAAGACGAGACTGAGAGGCGTAAACGCGATCGGGAGGAGAACACCGACAAGCGACCCCTGAAACTTCCCGCCACGGCTGCAAAGAAGGTGGAGGAAGACACCACGAAAAAGCGGAAGATTGCAGTGGACATCGAAAAGAAGGCAGAAGCGAAGAAGCCGGTATCCAAGGACCAGAAGGATCACGTACCTGTGAAACCAATAAAATCGAGTACCACCACACCTGCTACAAAGATAGCCCCGCCGCCGAAGTCTATCAAATCCACTGCCACCGCTCTCGTGTCTTCTACTGCGTACAATGCAACGCAGAACGGATCTTCCAGCGCTAAGCCAGCTGCTCCAGAACCAAAGCCATTCAAGTTGGCGTCCGCCTCTCCTAAGGGCAAAGGGAAAGCCAGGCCACAAGACGACGGAGGAGACAAACTACCATCTGCCATGATCCAAACTCAAATGGCTGCTCGCGCGAAAGCGCAAATCGAGGCTAGCAAGCAACAAGTCCCCGAGATTCCAAGTGAATCCATTGAGTTACCGGATATCAACAGCGAGTACTCCGACTCTGAAGACGAGGACCGTGTTCGGACATTTGATCCACCTGACTGGGCTCAATCTCCTGAGCTCCGGCACGCACTGCAGATGCAGAGCACGGTTAATCCCGATGACGTCTTTGGGGCAATCCGACCTCTGCGGATGGAAGAGATATTTCGTACCAGACAAAGTCGGTTCAGGGCTCGGACTAGTTCGGCAAATTGGTCTGGAGCAGACAGGCTCACGGTGGAGGAAATTCGGGAGTATGAACGCAGGATGGGCTTTCAATCACGAGCATCTTGACATTCTGATATTAACAAGGTATAATACAGCAGTAGCAGCAGCATGTAAGGCGGAAGCATATCTATATTTAACGGTAACATCCTGATAGATAACATCAAGGTGATTGGAACAGAACTGCTTGTGATGAGATTTCCGGTCTTTTTTCTACCAGATAGCAAGTTGTTACATCTGTTAGTGAATGTGAAACATGCAGAGGATGTATGTCAAGTAGTATTACCTGGTGGGTCTGCCTGCAGTGGAAGCTAACCTAAGAAAGCGTCACATACCTTGCAAGCTGAACATCTCCCTTCTTGAACGTCTTCCCGGGAACTGTATCGACGCAATGCGGTGAGGGGTAGATTATCGTTGGTCTGGCTCATGATCGTAAGATGAGTAAGAGAGAGTAAGAGCCTCTGTTAGACCGTCTTTGGCCCCTTGCCAGTTTCTCGACTGACTGAGCGTAGACTATCTTCCTCTAAATTAGAGTCTGGCTTTGGGAGACTAACACTACTACTATGGGGCGAAGCAGAAGGTCAATCGAAGCGTGCTGTTGTCGTTCGCATGGGGAACCTCTTTGATGCTGCAAGATACAGTTCCCCATTTCTTATGACCGCAGTGCTACTTCGAAAGTAGATGGAGGGTTTGACGGTCACCTAGTAGCTCTTCTACGCCAACGGACTGCCGTTTATGTGACCCACAGAAATCCATCGTCATACCAGTAAGTTCACCCGTCCCGGCTTCCAATGGCTGGTATGTCTACTTCAGAAGCAACACAGCTCAATAATCTGCCCCGAACGGTGAAACAGTGTCCTGGTATCCGAGATAAGTCATTTTCAACGAGTTGGTAGTTTAAGCTTCGAGTAGTTACACCAAATAACAATACCAGCTACGGTCATCACAACGTAGTACATAACGGAACAACGGGGATAAGAAGAAATCGTGGCTAAGGATCTGAGGTCAATGAGAGGCGCTACAGAACTATGTAGGAAGGTATTGTGAAGAGCGATACTATGGAGCCTTATGACCGAGCAATGCATCGATGAACATTGTACTGTAATATGTCATCATGATAAACCAGGACGGAGAGTGAGCGATCGTGAGTGATATAGAAGGTGTATGGTACTGAAACAACGATGGGGTGGTGAAGAACTGCTCAGACAAAATTCACGCAAAAACAGTTGGAGTGGATTATGTTAGAAAGAATCGTCGCGGAAGAGCCAGCTTGAGCACCAGCAGTACGATCGCAGTTACGCAATAGCAATCATCGGGCCTGCGCTGAAGCTCCTGCAGGTGTGGAATAACTCGTAGGAACTTGACCACGGCCTCCACTGTTGAGAATAGACAACAGCTGGGCAGTGCTAGACGGAGCGAGTCGAGAGGGTGGGGGGGAGGCGATTTGCGTTGTCAACGGGGCACGGGCACCAGGAAGGGTGGTGGGGGACGACACGTTGAGGTAGGGGGGGAAGGGATTAGGATACACGGGTTGAATTGACGGTGCTGATGAATGGAAGTAAGGCGAAGATCGAGCACCGAGATGCTCGGGAACACGATACGGCTCTCCATTAGCTGATACCTCAGGGTGACTACCTAACAGTGAGAGGAGCTGGTTCTGCTGTCCAATTCGATCCCGAGAAGCGGCAATAGACACACCGTAACGGGTAAGTTGGCCCGAGTGGGGCCGCACTTGAAGAGTGTCTGTTGTTGAGGGATATTGGAATGGGGAGCGGGGAGTGGGAATGTGTGCGCTCCTGGGGTAGTGCATACGTGCACCTGGCCGACTGAGAGTAGGATCATACCGCTCACTCGGCATCTCGTAGACGGCAGGGGGTGGGACGGAGGCGCACGTTCCAGGATGTCTACCCAGGAAAGTGTCTCGAGTGTGAACAGCAGGAAGGTCCCGATTCATCAAGACAGGAGTCATCTTGGACGACTCATCTGCCACCAATTCCAGAAGCGCAAGTTGCTTTAACCGTTTGCCTGAAGTCGGCACCTCTGCCGGCCTTGTCAAGTATGGAGAGATGTCCGCAGTGCTCGAGCTTCGACGAGACGAAGATGCATGTTTAGGAGAACAAGACAGTGATGGAGAGATCGACGCGGAGAAAGCGGAAATGGATCCCGCTGATGGCTCGGCAGGTACCCCCGATGACAGGGACGACAAAGTGGAGATAGTCGATGTAGCTAAGGCGTTCAAATGTTCTGAGTGTGCATTTTGAAGAGCGTTTAGGCTTGAGTCGTGCGCATGGTTTGTAGAAGCTGATAGGTTCTCTGCCGAGCGTATGGTTGAAAGACTCCCTCCCATCGACTGGATGGAATGTTGGAGTAAAGGGACTGCTGGTCGAGAATGACGACGTGCAAGTTTATGAGATGCTTCTGAAATAGGGGGATGGGACGGAGGAGTTGGTGGCTCAACATCAACCTTCCTGGCTGAGAGGGATAACGAATTCATAAGGCGAGCAAAGTGAGGATCCACTGGCTGAGATTGTAAGGCCTTGTCGTCATCTGATTGATGGGCAGCTATACAGGGGCCATTGCTAGCAGGTGCTGTCTCGCTACTTTGTGATGAAGGAGTCTGTGGTTCACCAATATCTGCGGACGACGAACTTGATTCCTGTGGCCCCCTTTCTCCGATAGCATAAGGGATACTTTTGCGATTCCGTGCTGCCAGTGCTCTGGGCTTGTGGGCAGTGATGAATGCCTTCAATGCACTATTCCACACCTCGGGCGATCAGTATGGTGTGCGTGGCAAGGATCGGGCAATACGCACGCGATGAAGGGAGAGATCAGATAGAATTTACCGGGTGACGCCTTATTACGCTTCCAGGTCGGTAGATCCGTCAGCTTGAACCACTCAATTCTCTACGCATGATGTGAGTAGGAATTTCCAGGCGAGAACGAATGCTGCCTCTACATACACTGATCTCTTTTCTTGTGCGGGTTTTAAACGGAAAGTCATCCGGAATACCTGGAACGATGAATAAAGAGATCAATTGTTCTTTGATGGACATTTCTATGACGTGTTCCAGATTGATCTTTCCTGCCAAGTTGTAACCAGTCTCCTCTAGGACCTAACCCAGTGGTTCAAACAACTGACAAAGGGAGCCAAGCAGACTCACTTCTCGAGCAGCACACTCGTGTGGTGGTTCATGCTCGTTTATTTTTCCCTTTGGAAAACCCCATCCCGAGGACGACTTCCAGCCTTTGACGAGGATGCACTATAAAGTGTGATTTCTATCCACGCCCCATAGCGACTAGAAGGGTACCTTACCTTCTCCCAGGACTCGTTCAGCATTATTGCACCGCAAACAGGGACCCTAGTTTTGTATTGCATGAACGTGTTGAATGCTTGCTCGTGATCATGACTCCACTGATGCAGCAAGGGGCAGGCGTGGAAAAGCATCTCGGAGAACCTCTTGAGCGGCAATGAGGGGAATTTGGGGTTTTGCTCGCGAACGAAATCCTCGTAGAACCAGTGGCTATGGGAGATGAATATGAAAGCACGAAGATAGGAGAGGGCATGTCGCTTACGCCTGCTCCACCTGGAAGCATATCCGCTCAAGGGACGACAGCTCTTCTTCGGGAAGATTGAGCAGGAAACGACTGCACCGAAGTGAGTTCGTACATCAGAAGGCGGGGAAGATAACAAACCTCGAGAGGTCCTCGAGGACCTCTTCGTGGGTGGCATGTTTGTAAGTGAAACGTTCTGTCGTGTCAGCTGCTGGTGCAGGCTGTATTTCCGGGGAAGATGAAGACGACGAGGTCATGTTGAAATATGAAAAAAGGATAAAAGAAAACAGAAGGAGAGTCAGGATGCCAGAGTTAGCGACGATCTTTGTACGACAAGGAGTGCTGTAGATGATAGTAGTAGTGCTTGCTACGATGAGGATGCCTCAGCAGACGAGGTCAGTGTAAACATGTCCAAACAGATCTTGTGCTGCAAAGGAGACGTTCTGGAGCAATTCTGGAGGATTCAACGACGAATTGGCTATAATATGGGCACGGACCATCCTTGTTGATCAAGAAACCAAAGTTACACACTTCGCCTTCATATCGAGCCGCACCTCATCCCATGGCGTCTGTCTGTCCTGGAAGCAAAGGAACTTGATGTAAAAGTTCAAGCATGCAGGACTATGTCGGCGTAGAACAGCTACGTTCTCAAGCCATTGGTGTGGTCGGGGAGTCGGACACTGATCAAACCGCGTTCACGAGCCATGCGTCGTTGGGGGGACTGTATCTTATTACGGGTCGACTCGATGAAGCAGATGCTGCCTATGAGGCTAGGGGCGACTTGACAGTAGCTCTCAGGAGGCGCCTATCTTACGATCCCAATTACATGGTGTGCGGAAATTGCGATGTAAGTTGCTAATCTACTTTTACTGCTAGTTCCTCAAGGCTGCCAGATCCCGATAGTGCCCACTTTTTGAAAGGGAAGAGCTTCAGAGGTTGCAAGGTATGTGATTTAGCTCTCGTTCACAACAGGAAGTCAGACTTGCCAGGTATATGACATCTGATCGACTTGCTTTTGTGTAGAAAAAGGACCGGAAGTCTCGTCACACATCCCCTCTATTGTAATATCTCTTGTGAAGTAAGTCTGGAGGTCAAATATTTGTGATCCTCTCTTCAGATTTCCTCCACCATGAGCCTGAGAGATAACAAAGGAAAGGAGTGAGCGAGTGATGGAAAGAAATACAATAGCATCATGGGCATATGTAAATAGAAATGGGCCAAACCGTACCGGCGTAACCCCGGCATACTCAGGCTATGAACCAGTGGTGATCCGAGCTGTTCGAGGGGCAGACACTGTCAAGTCAGTGTAAAGCTGAACGACCGTCATCGAGAAAGAGGGAAACAGATCAGCAATGGAGTGCTATCAATATCTGCCTCGTTTGCAGCCGGGATTTGGCTGGAACGGACACTTGGTATCCATCTACTGGCCGCCAACAGTGCTTAGTCAGCTTGGAGCCATATTGATCTGCGTCCTCTCCTACAGACATAAATATCCTCCTCTTCCTGCTTCATGGACCTCTCTCCCTGTGCATAAAATTAAGACCATATGTTGAACGGCACCGGAGTCAAAATATTCACTGGTATGTAGCACGGTCCTTTGAGGTGAGGACAGAGATCGTTGACTCGCGGGAAAAGGGACAAGCCATCCAGAGCTCGCCGAGCTCATCGCACGACGGTAAATTTGCATGGCAGACTCTGCGGTTTCTCTCAATGATCGTGGAAACCTCCTCTAGTCTTGGTTTGTCTCTCGCCAAAGCCGAAGTGACCAAGAGTGGCATTGGCGAGACGCAAGTTCGCATCGCCGAGAGCGTCCGCGAGAATGATGTGTACATTATCAACACTGGCTGCGGGGCAGTCAACACGGCGTTGATGGAGCTATGTATCATGATCCATGCTTGCAAGATTGCCAGTGCAAAACGCATCACTGCTGTTGTCCCATTGTTTCCGTATGCAAGGCAGGACAAGAAGGACAAGAGCCGCGCTCCAATTACAGCAAAACTAGTAGCAAATATGCTACAAAAGTCTGGATGTGATCATGTCATCGTAAGTTGTGCATCGTCATCTTCCTCGTCCATCGCATCATGGGCTGTGTTTTATCTGTAGACAATGGACCTCCACGCCTCTCAAATCCAAGGGTTTTTTGATGTTCCGGTGGACAAGTGGGTGTTACTGACTGTATCGTAATTATCACTCACGTTCGTCCGGATTTGGTTGTGTGCAGTGTAAGTGCCGCGTAGCTAAAAGGAACCGGGTCTAGACCTCACGGGTGGACGTACAGCTCTATGCGGAACCATCGTCGATCCTTTATATCCGCACGCACTTTGATGTCAAGAACGTGGTGATTGTGTCGCCAGATGCTGGTGGTGCCAAGAGGTGCGTGGGTGGTGGATGGTGGGTGTGTGGCACGCAGATATGCTGATCGAAATATGGAACGCCAGGGCGACGTCGATTGCGGACCGACTGGGCGTTGACTTTGCCTTGTTCCACAAGGAGCGTAAGAAGGCGAATTCTGTCTCTCGGATGGTGCTGGTCGGGCATGCCAAGGACAAAGTTGCGATCCTGGTGGACGACATGGCGGACACATGTGGAACACTGTGTCTTGCGGCCCAACACCTTGCGGAGGCGGGCGCATCGAAGATCTACGCGATTGTGACACACGGGATACTGAGTGGGAATGCACTGAAGAACATTGAGGAGAGTGCGCTGGAAAAGTTGATAGTGACGAATACGCTGCCTCAGACGGAAAACCAAGCCCAGTGTGGCAAGATCGAGGTGATAGATATTGGGCCAGTTCTCGGAGAGGTGATCAGACGGAGTCACTACGGGGAGAGTGTCTCGAAGCTGTTCCATGAGGTGCCCTACTGATAGAAGGGGTGGGGATGGGCGCAGATTGGGTGTCGACAGGAGTGACAGATGTGTTAATGGAGACGTTGATGCGGCTACACCAAATCACGTTAGATGTGAGTACTATAGTGAATATGAAGCGAGCTGATTCGGATGACATGTGCGAATGGGGTAAGCTCGGGCGCCACAGTCGAGGAGACTGCGTTGTGCGACGGGGAGAGTGGCCCCGCGGGTGTGTGAGGGCGAGAAGGAAGAGAGAGAGAGGACCGTTGTGCATACTAGTACTACGGACGAGACTCACTGAGCGTCGAGGCTGAGGCTTCAGATTAGCACTGGATCGGATCGGTTAGTCAAATTGCCAAACTGGTTCTGGTATGGCGCCTGTCTCCGGCCGAGCGAGCAGGTGGAAGAAAGTCTCTCTCTCTCTCTCTCCCCATCCCCTCCGTGCATGTCTTCGTCATCCTGAGCCCACTCTGCCCTCCCGCTTCCCCGCTCCCCCCCGCTCCCAGTCACCCATCACAAGGCGATGCTCTGTGTGTCATGTTCATGTCGCCGAATCATGCTGCCCAAAGCAACATCCCTCAAAACAACGCCAACGCCGTTCCCAATGGCCACCACCCCCCGAAACCCCCCTCGCAGCCAAAGGAGACCATCCATGTCGTCGGCATCCCCGCTGTATCCATACACAACGGAAGACTCGTAGTTGGTGATGCTTCCTCAAGTGCGTGTCTCCCCTCCCCGTGCACTCCCCTCTCCCTACATCCATTGCCCTTTTTCACCCTCACAGGTTCTCCACGCTCGTATACTCCTATCAAGACGTTGGGTGATGGCTCCTTTGGAACAGTCCTTCTCTGTGATTGGCACGGAACTTTACCTCCGTGTACTCCGCTCTCGCCCATGCAATGCGGTGGTGGTGCTCGTCCTGAATGGGCAGGAAAACGTCTCGTCGCCGTCAAGAGGATGAAAAAGAAGTGGGAAGGTGGCTGGGATGAGTGTAAAAAACTCAAGGAACTCGAGGTCCGCCCCTCCTGTCTTTTTTTTCGTCCCTTGCCCACTCATGTTTCACGCATGTAGTCTCTTCGCGCAATTCCTTTTCATCCTTGCATCATTCCCCTCTATGACTTCTTCCTCTTGCCAGATACTAAGGAGCTGTATTTCGTTTTCGAGAGCATGGAAGGCAATCTCTATCACCTCATCAAAGCTCGCAAAGGCAGGCCACTTGCTGGTGGCCTCATCGCCTCTATCTTCCGCCAGGTCGTCTCTGGCCTCCATCACATCCATTCCTCGGGCTATTTCCATCGCGACATGAAGCCCGAAAATGTCTTGGTCACCACAACCGGTCACTTCGAGTATCGCTCCTTATCCCCGGTCGCACAACCAGCCGCAACCGAAAAGGACGTCGTAGCCATCATCAAGTTGGCCGACTTCGGTCTCGCAAGAGAGACCCTTAGCCCTCCACCCTACACTGAATATGTCTCCACCAGGTGGTACCGCGCACCCGAGGTCCTCATGTTCAGCAGAGACTACTCCAATCCTGTCGATATGTGGGCACTAGGCACCATCATGGCTGAGCTCGTCAACCTACGACCCCTCTTTCCTGGCTCAGCTCAGATCGACCAGATACACCGGATATGTGAGATACTCGGCGACCCCGCTGACTATGGCACTGACTCGCGAGGAAAACACCTTGGTGGCGGAAAATGGAATCGGGGTCTCAAGATGGCAAAGCTGTACAGCTTCGCCTTCCCTAAGGCCAGTCTCTGACACCCTGTCTTCTCCGGGCGAACCACTTATCCTTTCCTTACAGTGTCAACCGAAAGACATTTACTCGTTTTTCGACCGGACCGTCCCTCGCAAGCTGATCGAGTGCATATCCGACCTGCTCAAATATGACCCAGATCTCCGCCTCACGAGTCGGCAGTGCTTAGAGCATCCGTACCTCTTAGAAGCATTGCCGCAAAACGTACCCCCGATGCCTCCTGCTTTATATGTGCAGACATCCTCCGCCATAACTCCAAAGCCGCATACCAACGGCGCGCCCTTTATTACACCCTCGGCTTCTCCACGCAGTATCCCTCCTTCACATTCCCACAATTCTCTACCAAGATCGCCACTACCACTAAACTTTCATCCACCCCACGTTCCAGAGGCATCCTCTTCTCATCGTGCGACATTCGTCCCATCAGTCACTACTTCCGGTACACATACTCCTGGATCGCAGAGAGTCGATGACCGGTCCGATTCACGCATACCTCCACTCCCACTACC
>Ga0307516_10001068_pt1 | contig 38188 bp, 37 predicted proteins | sample 19_EM_MG_FD_203310 | JGI IMG/M metagenome (GOLD analysis project Ga0307516, IMG submission 203310) | Populus trichocarpa ectomycorrhiza microbial communities from riparian zone in the Pacific Northwest, United States - 19_EM | ecosystem: Host-associated > Plants > Roots > Unclassified | place... | reverse complement strand
CCCGGGATGGCCCTCGAACAGCAGACAGGCGTCGTCCTCCCGGGGCTCGTCGGGCTCGTTGCGGGCTCCGGGACATGCCGTCACCTGGTCGACCGTCGAGGAGCTCATCGTCCAGCGGACCCACCACTCGACGTCGTCGCACTGCTGGCCGAGGGCGCCGTGTGGACCGTGGTGCCGAAACTCCAGCTGGCATTCATGGTCGGATCGCACGGGTTGCGTCGCGTAGGGACGCCGCTTGAGCCAAAGTATCTGGAAGTCGCTGAGCTCGATCCGCGCAGGACACCGTTCACCGGGCGAGAACACGAGGACACGGTACTGGTACCCCGCCAAGATAGCGACCCGAAGTGCCACGTCAAATCATGGCATCTGAGGAAGCGGCGCGGGGTGATGCCGGCCCGCCCAGCGGCGGGCCGGCATCCGGCCGGTCGACGGTGCGCCCATTCGCACCTGGACCCGGGGAGCGCGCCGCTGACTACGGGACGGTCGCGCTGCAATGACGCCGGACAGTGCCCCCACAGTCCGCCCGGCGTGGCGCCGCGGGTCGCGGTCGCCGGCCTCCCACCCAGTCAGCCAGACGCCGGCGGCCGAACCCTCATCCCGGGCGAATGATTCGCTCCGTCCTGTGTGGACCGAAGCGGTGCCGCGGCTGCCGATCACCCCGGCCGAATGAGGCATCGGGCCGGGCGCGGCGAGCAGGCTCGGCGCGACCCCGGTAGCCGCACCGACACCAGGAGGACACGATGACCATCGGAAATCGACCCGCGCACTCCGCGCCTCCGGCCTCCTTGACCGCCAGGGCAACCGCATGGCTGGGGTGGGTCCTGTTCGTCAGCATCATCATGCTCTCGGCGGGACTGATCAACATCGCCCAGGGCCTGATCGCGCTGCTGGGCGACGACTTCTATGTCGCCTCCGCCACCGGTCTGGCGGTCGACGTGAGTTTCACGGCCTGGGGGATCGCCCTGCTGGTGCTGGGGGTGGCGCTGGTCGCCGGCGCGTACGGCGTGCTGACCGGTTACGGGTGGGGCCGGACCATCGGCGTCCTGACCGCCGCGGTGAACGCGCTGGTGAACCTGGGATTCGCGGCGGCGTATCCGTACTGGACCGTGCTGGTCGTGGCCTTCGACGTCATCGCCATCTATGCCCTGGTCGTGCACGGAGGAGAGGCCAAGACGCTGCGCACGGGCCGGAGGCCTAGATGAGCCCGTGCTCGCGGGCCCGGGCCACCGCCTGTCGGCGCCGCGAGGTCCCGAGCTTGCGGTAGATCGCGCGCATGTGTGCCTTGATCGTGTTGACCGACACGCCGAGTTCCTCGCCGATCTCCGCGGCGGTCAACATGGTCGGCAGGTAGCGCAGCACCTCGGTCTCCCGATGGCTGAGTGTCATGACGCGGCCCGGGGCGGCATCCGGTGGCCCGGTCGCGCCGATGAGCCGCAGCAGGTCGGCGATGAACGAGCTGCGCTCGCCGGTCACCAGGCTCTGCCGGGCGACGAGCGAGCCGAGCCGCCCGCCGGCGAGGCCGAGGAACGGGCGACGGATTCCCTCCGGTGCGGCCATCGCTATCGCCTTCGCCAGCATCTCGTCGGCCTGCAGCCCGCGACCGGTCGCCTCGGAGACCAGGGCGCCCAGAATTCGTGCCTCGACCGTCGCCACGGTTTCCGACATCAGTGAGCCCCGTTCCGCCAGCAACGCCTGGGCCCCGCTCAGGTCATGGGCGTCGAGCGCGGCGCGGACCAGCAGGTTCCGCTCCGGCAGGGTCAGCGTGCCGCGCCCGGCCCGGGTGGCGTACCGCTGCCGCACCAGTTCCGGCCGGCCGGAGCGCAGGTCCGCCTCGGCCTCGGCGGCGAGCAGCCAACGATCGATCACCGGGAGCCGGGCCCTCGGATACCGCTGCCGGTGCGCCTCCCGCAGGAACGCTCGCGCACTGGGCAGCCGGTCCTGAGCCATCGCCAGCCGCGCCGCGACGCCCAGCGAGATCTTCCACTGTGCCGCTTCGGGGTCGCTGCGATGGGCGCGCAAACCCAGCTGGAGCGCCCGTTCCGCACGCCCCAGACAACCGCGCTCCAGCTCGACGAGCGCCGCCGCGTGGTGCGCGGCCACCAACTGCAGCGAGTTCGTCCAGCCGCCACGCTGTGCCTTGTCCCGCGCGACCCGAACGAGGCGCTCGGCCTCGTGGACCGACCCGAACATCACCTCGAGCAGCGCGAGGTGGCCGAGGGCGTTGATCTCGACCAGACCCACGCCGACGGTGTAGGCCGCGGTCACCGCCATCGAGAGATACCGCTCGGCGGCCTCGGGCCGTCCGGTCCACAACAGCCCCACGCCCCCGTTGTTCAGCGCGATGGCCCGGTACTGCAATGTCGCGGGCAGTCGCGCGAGCGGCACCTGAGTGAGCGCGGTCAGCTGGCCGACGGTGTCGTTGATCAACGACGGCATGTCGCCATCGACCCGGCTCACCGCCCCGCGCAGGGCCCGGATCGAGATCTCGACCGTCCTTTGCTCGGTGACGGACCGGTCGGCCAGCAGCTCCTGAGCCTCACCGAGGCGCTCCCGGATGCCCGCGTAGTCCCCGGCGTTGAACAGCAGGATGGCGGCGCACACCACGAGCTCGGCGGTCCCCTCGAATTCCGCGGCGGGCACCTGTTCGAGCACCTTCACCAGGCGCCCGCGGTCGCGCGAGAGGATCATCGGCGCGGCGTCGACGACGAGCCGGCCGACGTACGCCCAATCCTGCGCGGCGACCGCGTGGCTGAGGGCGTCGATGATGAGATCGTGCTTGGCGTACCAGTCCGCGGCTCGCCGATGCAGCCGGGGAAGCATCTCCGGGGCCTCCACCATCAGGTGGTGCTGCAGCACGTCCCGGATGAGGTGGTGGTAGCGGAACCAGAAGGGCCGGGAGTCCAGCCGGACGACGAACTGGTTGACCTGCTCGAGCTCCTCGAGGGTGCGCTGCCCGGTGTTCCCGAGGGTGATCGCGTCGGCCAGTTCGCCGCTCAGGTGCTCGCAGATGCTGGTGTAGAGCAGAAAGCTTCGGAACTGCGGAGTCTGGCGAGCCAGCACCTCCTCGGACAGGTAGTCGTCGACCGGGCGCAGGTCGCCGGTGAAATCGGCGACGGATCCACCGTCCGGTCCGGCGACGAACGACGCCGCGAGCTGCAGGCCGACCGCCCAGCCCTCGGTTCGCCGCACCAGCAACGCGATCTCGTCCGGTGACAGGCTCACCCCCTGACCGGCCAGCAACTCGGCCGCCTCCGCCGCGGTGAAGGCGAGGTCGCTCGCGCGGATCTCGCTCAGCTCGCCGGCCGCGCGCAGCCGGTGCAGGGGGAGGGCAGGCTCGGAACGGCTGATCAGTACGAGCCGGAAATCGTCTCGCGGCGGGCGGAGCAGGCCGTTGAGGTCGCGGATCAGCCGCCGGTCGTGGATCACGTCGAAGTCGTCGAGGACCAGCACCACCGGAATCCGAAACTGGCCGAGCACGTGGCCCAGGGCACGGATCTGTCCGATGCTGTCGCCGAGCAGGGCGTCGACGTCACCGGGAAGCTGTCCGGCGGCGTTGACCGCCGTCGAGCGCAGGGCGGCGAGAACGTGTGCCGAGAAGACCTGGGGATCGTTGTCGTACGGGTCGAGCGTCAGCCAGGCGACCGGAAGGAGCTGGGTCGCCGTCCACGCCGACACCATCGTGGTCTTGCCCCAGCCGGGACCCGCGCTGACCAGGGTCACCAGCCGTCGCACCCCGGTGTCCAGCATCTCGGTCAGCCGCGGCCGGTACAGCCTCGAACGTCCGATGTGGGGGCGAGACAGTTTGGGTGAGGCCAGCACCGCGTCGGTGCGGGCCGGCGGAGTCGTGCCCCGTTGGTCCGGCTCACCGTTCTGCATCACCAGGCTCCCCCTTCGGCATGTCCCCAGCCCCTCGTGCGGCAAGCGCCCGCTCCGCGACGGGCACGGGCGCGGGTGCGTCACCCGGCGCTGAGCCACGGCGAGGATCCTGGTTCGGTGGCGCGCAGCGCGGCGGACAGGCCCTCGCGGTACCCACGACCAGCGCGTTCATGTGGACCTTGACTGCTTTGCCCCACGCAGAGCATCACGGATGTACGGGCCGTCGCAACATCCTTCGGGGATGCATTCATCGCTCGTCCACCCGTCATGGATGACCTGTGCCGCCGCGGACGGGTGGACCATCGGGGCAGATACGCACGGGGGCAGGTACGCACGGCGAACCCACAAGATCCGGAGATGCCACATCATGAACGTCCGTTATGAGATACATGTGCAGGGCCTGCTCGGGCCGGTTCTGCGGACGGTCTTCGCCGATCTGCACTGCGTGGCGGTGTCGCGATTCACCACTATTCGCGCCTATCTGTCCGCCGACGAACTGCGTTTCCTGCTCTATCAGCTCGATCAACGCGGCGTGCGGCTTGAGCGCGTGTGCTCCCAGCCGGGTGGTGGTGACCGGACGCCCACGCCCGGCCGGCGATCACCGGATGCGGATGATCCGGCCGGCCCGTCGCCAGGACATTGATCGGGACGAACGCGCGATGCGGCCCGGGTCGCCGGCGCCGGCCCTCGCGAAAAACCCACCGTCGGATCGGGCATCAGCGGCGGCCGGTGGACAGGGCGAGCCGGCGCAGGCGGACCCAGTCCAGTTCCGGCCGTGGTGGCGGCACGCCCGGCCGGTCGCGGGGCACCCGCACTCGCAACGCCGCCGGGTCGACTGTGCAGAGCACCGGTGTCGGCAGCATGACCGCCTCACCGTCGATGCCCACCGGCAGCGACGGCACGTCGGCGTCCACCACGGCCTCGGTCGCGGTGAGGGCGGTGACTGACCGCGACGCCCACCGGCGACCCCGTACGAGCCCGGCCGCGTCGGCGGCACCACGCACCCTGATCGCCAGGATGCCCAGGACGCCACCGTCCAGCCGCGGTCGTCGGCCCAGCCCGGCGATGTCGTCCGAGCCGTACGGGTTGTTGCTGACCAGGACGGCCTGCGGCGCGGTGCGGACGGTCGCGCCGGCCCGCAGGCGCAGCCGGGGCCCACGGTGCCCGGCGAGCAGGTCGGGCAGCATGTCCAGGGCGGTGCGGATCTTGTCGTCCCGGTAGGCCTCGCTCTGCACGACCGCGGCGTATGCCCCGAATGAGGCGTTGTTCACGAAGGTGCGGTCGCCCACCCTCCCCAGGTCGACCCGGACCTCGACGCCGTCGCGCAACGCGTCCAGGCACGTCGCCGGGTCGTCCCGGTCCAGCCCCAGGTCGAGCGCGAAGTGGTTGCGGGTCCCCGCGGAGATCACCAGGAACGGGACGCCGAGTTGTGCCGCGACGGCGGCCACCCGGGCCTGGGTGCCGTCCCCGCCGGCGACGCCGAGGAGGTCCGCCCCGTCATCCACCGCCTGCCGGGCCAGGTCGGCCACGTCCGTCTCCTCGGGCCCGCCCAGCAACACCACCTGCGCGCCCAGCGACCGGGCGCGTTCGTCCAGCCCGAACCGCGCCACCTTGTCGCCGCCGGATCGCGGATTCATGATCAGAAATGGGTGCCGCGGCGCCGGCCGCTCGTACTCCATCGGGCCGGCCACCGTGCCCGACCTGGCGAGGGCGCGTCTCCCGGCCGCCAGGGTCGCGGTCCACAGCAGCACCAGAGCGACCACCACTCTGATCTGGCGGTTGCCGGCGAGCAGGACCGCCACCGCCAGCGGAGCAAGCACCGTGAGTGCTCCGGCGAACCAGCGCCACAGCCCGCGGTGGGTCAGGAACCACCAGGCGCCGGCCAGGCCGACCGCCATGCCGCCGGCCGTTACCGCCAGGACCAGAGCACCCACCAGGACGCCCACGATCAGCACCAGGGCAGTGGCGGCGGCGGCGAGCAGGAAGGCGAGCCGGGCGAGCCAGCGCTCGGCCGGCCGGGACGGCGCGGCCGGCGCCGGCACCTCCGCAGGGGCGGCATATCGGGCATGGCTGGTCATGTCGCCTCCGTCGGTGCGGGGGTTTTCCGGCAGTGTGGTCGGCCGTCGCGGACCGATGCCTCATGCCCGCCGGATGAACCCGGGCGCCCAACCGTCCTCGCCGCCGCCGTGGAAGTCGGATTGTGGCATCCCGGAAAGTCCGAGGATTTCCGCTGCGGCACCGGCGCACCATCCGCCACGAAGGACGGGATTGCCGGATTATCCGATCCGGAGGATGTGCTAATCCCACGGCATGGAGATGCTGGGATTCTGATTTGCGCCCACGGAAGGGGGTCCCGTGCGTGCTGTTCCCTTTGCCATGATCTCGGTGACCGACGAAACGACGAACGCGGATCCGTTGCTGAAGTCGCGATTCGCGATTCCCGACCGCCCGCCCTTTGTGGTCACTCGACCCCGGCTGGTGGAACGGCTCCACCACAGCGATGCACCGGTCACTGTGGTCGTGGGACCGCCGGGCAGCGGTAAGACGCAGCTTGTGGCCTCCTGGGTCACCGAGCTGAAGGCCTCCGGCGCCGTGGCCTGGATCACTTTGGAGGCGGACGACCAGGCCTGTCCCTTCTGGACCATGGTCGTGGCGGCGTTGCGCAACGCCGGGCTGGAGATCTCACCGTCGCTCGCGTCGTCGACCGTGGCGACGCCGGTGGACCGGTCCTTTTTGGTCCGGCTCGCGGCCGAGCTGACAAGGCTGGACAGACCCGCGCTGCTGGTCCTCGACGGCGTCTCCGACCTGGTCGGCACCCGATGGGCGACCGAACTCGAGTTCGTGCTGCGCCACACCGCCCCGCTGCTGCGGCTGGTGCTGATCGGTCGGTGGGACCCGCCGCTGCCGACGCACCGGTACCGCCTCACCGGCCGGCTGCTCGAGATCCGCAGCGCGGACCTGGCCTTCACCGCCAAAGAGGCCGACAAGCTCCTCAGCCTGCACGGCGTCCACCTCAGCCCGGCGAAGCTGTCCTCGCTGCTGGAACACACCGAGGGCTGGGCGGCGGGCCTGCGACTGTTCGCGATGGCGTTACAGGGCCGGCAGGACGCGGACAGCGTGGTCGACACCATCACCGGCAACGAGGCGACGATAGCCGAGTACTTCTTCGACGAGGTGCTGCGGACGCAGCCCGCCCACGTGCGGTCGTTCCTGCTGGACATCAGCATTCTGGACACCTTCACCGCCGAGCTGGCCGAGGCGGTGAGCGGCCGGGCCGACGCCCGGGGGATCCTCGCCGAGCTGGAACGGCGCAACGCTTTCGTCCAGCCGACCGCCGAGTTCTCGACGGTGTACCGCTTCCACCGGCTCTTCGCCGAGCTGCTGTTCGGCCAGCTGCTGTGCGCCGCGCCCGAGCGGCTGCGCCCGTTGCACCACCGCGCCGCCGCCTGGTTCGCCGAGCGGATGCAGACCGCCGAGGCGGTCGGCCACGCGGTCAAGGCCGCCGACTGGGACACCGCCGCCACGGTCGTCATCGAGCACTACGCCTTCGGCCGCCTGCTGATCGAGGGCCGGACCGGCCGGCTCGGCACGCTCCTGCACGAGCTTCCGCTGGACCTGGACACCCCCGAGGCGGCGCTGGTGGCCGCCGCGCTGGCGCTGTCCGACGGCTCCGCCGAGGACTGCGCCCTGCACCTGCGGCGGGTCCGGCAGGGCGACCGGGCGGACGCCGGGGACGGCGGCCCGGCCGTGGCGCTGGCCGACCTGCTGCTGCGGGTCCTGCTCGCCGACGCCTGCGGCACCGAGGAACAGGTCCTCACCTGCAGTTCGGCGGCCGAGCAGGCGATGACCCACGTCCCCGCCGACCAGCTGGCCCGGCATCCGGAGCTGACGGTGCTGCTGTTGGCGGCCAAGGGCCGGGCGCAGAGCCGCCAGGGTGCCATCGATGCCGCGGCGGTGACCTTCACCCGCGCGATCGCTCAGGGCCTGCCGGATTCCCCCATATCCCGGATGGAGTGCCTCGAACATCTGGCCCTCATCGAGGCTCACCGCGGACGTCTCGGGCACGCCGAGCGGCTCGCCGAGGAGGCCGTCGATCTCGCGGACCGATGCGGCGTGGCGCCGGCCTGCCGGCCGGTCACCGCCCACATCGCCCTGGCCTGGGTGGCCATGGAACAGTACGACGTTGACGGTGCAGGACATCACCTGCGCATCGCCGACCAGCGGCGCCGGCCCGACGCCGCCCCGTTGACCATGGCGGCCATGGCGCTGGTGAAGTCGCGACGGTTGCAGGCCCGGGGTGAGCTGCGCGGTGCGGCGAAGCTCCTCGAGGACGCCGGGGACGAACCACGAACGCAGCGCTGGCTGGCCCGCGAGATCGTGCTGGCGCGCGCCCAGCTGATGATCACCATGGGTCGGCCCGGCGACGCGCTCCGGCTGATCCACGACCTGCCCACGCCGGATCTGCCCAGCGTCCTGGTGACGCACGCCGCGGCGCTGGTCGCCGGCGGCGACGCGCAGCGCGCCCGGGAGATGCTCCAGCCGGTGCTCGGTGCGGCGGGCCTGCCTTCGCCGGTGGCCGTCGAGGGCTGGCTCGTCATGGCGACGGTAGCGGCACATGACGGAGACATCGTGGACGCGCGCAGGGCGCTGGGGCAGGCACTTCGGCACGCCATCCCGGAGGCGCAACGGCGCGCCGTGCACCAGGTCTGGGCGCAGCTGCGCCGGTTGCTGCGCGACGACGACGAACTCGTCGAGCAGCACCGGGTGCTGCAGGGCGCCGCCCGCGGCGGCCGCCGGCCGCACGTCCCGACCGCCGGTCCGGTCCTGGTCGAGCCGCTGAGCCGGCGCGAGATGGACGTGCTGCAGGGCATCGCCGCCATGCTGCCGACCGAGGAGATCGCCGCCCGGCTGTTCGTGTCGATCAACACGGTCAAGACCCATGTGCGCAGCATCCTGCGCAAATTGTCCGCGTCCCGCCGCAACGAGGCGGTACGCCGGGCCCGTTCGCTGGGCCTGATCTGAGCCGGCAGCCCGGGATCCCGAGGGCGAACTCACTCGTGGCGGATGGCGCGAGGCAGGCCCCGCGACGCGAAACATGTGCCCGGGACACCCCGCGGAAGGAGCTCGGTCGTGCTGACATTGCTCGTTCTCGGCGCCCTCCTCGTGGTGCTGGTCACCGGAGTGGCGGCGCGGCGCAGCCGCCGGCGATTCCAGGATTCCGGCGTGGCGTTCCGGTGCCGCCTGCGGGTCCTGGGTCACCGGTCCGCGATCTGGCCGTCGCTGCGCCGGCACTGGTCCCGGCCGATGTGGGCGCTGTGGGACGACGACGTCCTGATCGTCCGCCGCGGCCCGGTCCTGGCCCGTACCACGCCGCTGCGCACCCAGCCGCTGGTGGACGGGGTGCACAACCTGCTCTTCGAGGCTCCGCGGCGGTGTGGATCGCGACCGATCGGTGTGGTGCTCAGGGTCTGGGACGGTTCCTGGATCGAGGTCGCCGCCGCCACGGACGACCGCATGAATGTCGTCGGTCCCTACCTGGCCGCGGCGATCAGTGACCTCCCGCAGGCGCCGGTGCCCCGGCGCCGTATCTGACAGACGAAAGGTGACATGCACATGTCGGACACACAGCAGAGCACGACAGGTGCCCAGCGACCGGCGTCCTACGGCGCGGACGAACCCTACGAGGTGCCGAGCCGTTCCCGGCCGACGGCCTGGGTCGGTGTGGTGCTGTTCGGCGGCATCATGATGGAGATGGTGGGCGGATTCCAGCTCATCCAGGGATTCGTCGCGCTCTTCAAGGACGACTACTACCTGGTCAGCCCGAACGGGCTGGTGATCGAGGTGAACTACACGGCGTGGGGCTGGACCCATCTGCTGCTCGGCGTGGTGGCGATCGTGACCGGCATCGGCGTCATGCTCGGGAAGATGTGGGCCCGGGTGCTCGGCATCGTGATCGCCGTGGTCAGCGCCCTGGTCAACATCGCGTTCCTGTCCGCGTACCCGATCTGGAGCACGATCATCATCGCGATGGACGTGCTGGTGATCTACGCCCTCGCCGTGCACGGGCGCGAGACCGGGCAGGCCTGATCCGTTCGCGGGGGACGCCGCCGGATGCGGATGAGGGAGGGCCGGTGAGCCGGAACGCGATGAGGTACGGCCGGCCGGCGCCGCGCGTGCGGGGGCACGGCAACGGCGCGGGCCGCCCGGCCACCGGCGCCGGCGACACCATGATCGGCCTGCCGCGCGGGCTGGTCGTGCTGCTCGGGCTGGCCGGAGCGGTGGTGGCGGTGGCCGGGTTGCGGATCTTCGCGGAGATCCTGGCCCCGGTGCTGCTGGCGCTGATGCTCACCGTCACGGCCAGCCCGCTCGGCAGCTGGCTGATCCGCCGCGGCGCGCCGGCCTGGCTGGCCGCCGCGGCCCTCATCGGCACCGTGTACCTGGTGCTGGCCGCGCTCGGGGCCGCGCTCGCGGCGTCGGTCGCCCGGCTCGTCGCCCTGTTGCCGCAGTACCAGAGTCAGCTCGCCGAACTGCGCGCCGACGCGTCCGGCGCGCTCACCGGCCTCGGCGTCGACGCCCAGCGGGCCGGCGATCTCACGGGTCAGATCCAGCCGGGTGCGGTGACCGATCTGCTCCAGGGACTCCTCGGCGGCCTGCTGGCCACCGCCTCCAATACCTTCTTCCTGCTCGCCGTTCTCCTGTTCCTGTGCCTGGACGCGGTGAGCTTCCCGGCCCGGCTGAGCCGGGCCGCCATCCAGCGCCCGGAGGTGGTGGGCGCCCTGCGGGCGTTCGCCGGCGGCACCCGGCGGTACCTGCTCGTCTCGACGATCTTCGGGATCGTCGTGGCGGTCACCGACACCCTGGTCCTGTGGGCGCTGGACATCCCGCTGCCGCTGCTCTGGGGACTGCTGTCGTTCATCACCAACTACATCCCGAACATCGGATTCGTGGTCGGTCTGGTGCCCCCGGCGCTGCTCGGCCTGCTTGAGGGCGGCGTCCAGCTGATGGCGACGGTCATCGGGCTGTACTGCGTGGTCAACTTCGTCATCCAGTCGGTGATCCAGCCGAAGGTCGTCGGCAACGCCGTGGGGCTGTCCGCCACCGCTTCCTTCCTGTCGCTGGTGTTCTGGACCTGGGTGCTCGGGCCGCTGGGCGCGCTGCTGGCCATCCCGCTGAGCCTGCTGACCAAGGGTCTGCTGGTCGACATCGACCCGCGGACCCGCTGGATCGACTCGCTCATCTCCGCCGGGCCGGCCGGCGACCGCCGCCGCGCCGCGCGCGCACCGGCCACCCCACCGCGGTGATCCCGCCCGATGCGGGACGCGGTGCGGCGCAGGCTGCCGCGCGACTGCTGGTGGCACTGCCCGAGCGGTTGCGCCCGCCCGTCGCCTGGGTCGCTCACCGGCCGGCCGGGCGGATCCTCTTCCGGACCGCTTCCGGGCTGGTCCGGGTGCAGATCTTCGACCGCGCGATGACGCTGGCCGCCCAGGCCTTCACCTCGCTGTTCCCGATTCTCATCATGGTCGGCGCGGTGTTCGGCGCGGACCAGGTCGCGCGGTTCGCCGCCGTGGCCCGGCTGCCGGCGTCATCGCGGCACCTGATCGACGACGCGCTGACGGACAACGGACTGAGCGCGTTCGGAGCGGTGGGAATCGTCGTGGTGCTGCTGTCGTCCACCGGGCTCGCGCGTGCTCTCGCCCGAGCCTACGGCAGCGTGTGGGAGGTGCCGCGGCTGCCGAGTGGGCCGCGGGCCGCGTGGCGGTGGCTGCTCGCCGTCCTGGTGGTGGTCGGGCTGCTGGTGGGTTCGCGGTTGACCAGTGCGCTCACCGCCGAGCTGCCGCGACCCCGGTTGTGGTCGGGTGCCTTGCTGCTGGCGGCCGACTGCGCCGTCGCCGTGCTCCTACCGGTCCTGCTGATGAGCCGGGCGGTGCCGGTCCGCATGCTGGTGCCGGGCGGCCTGGCCTTCGCTCTCGTCATGCTGGTGGTGCGTCCGGCCGGCGGGGTCTATCTGCCCCGCGCGCTGCAGACCAGCTACGACCGCTACGGCACCATCGGACTGGCGTTCACCTACATCAGCTGGCTCTACGTCATGGCGTTCTGCCTGCTGCTGACCGCGGTGCTGGGCCATGTGATCACCCACGACGACAGCACGGCCGGCCGCCTGTTCCGCGGATCCGGAGGTGAGACACGTGCTGGACGTCCCCGGTAGGCGCGACCAGGGCACCGTCACCTGCCGCCGAAGGTCTCGTACAGGACTTCCTGCTCCGCGTCGGTGAGGTTCGTCGCGATCAAGGTGCTGTTCCGGCCGTGGAACCGCTCGCCGAGCCGGTCCAGATCGCCGTGCTCGGTCACCAGGAAGAGCGCCGAGGTGCCCCTCGTGACCTCGGTACGGATCTTCTCCAGCTGCTCCTTGGTGATGCCGGAGTCCTGCGTCGCCTTGCTGATCGCGCCCAACGCCGCACCCGCGACGCCGCCGACGACCGGGACGAGGAACAGCGTGCCGACCATCAGCCCCCAGAGCGCGCCCCAACCGGCGCCGTGCTTGGTCTCGTCGTGCCCGTGCTCGACGGTGGGCCGCTCGGCGTCGACCGGCCAGCGGACCACCGCATGGTCGTCGATTCTGACCAGTCGCTCCGCCGCCGCGTCCTTCAGCACGGCCGCCGCGCGGTCCGCACCATCCGGGTCCTCGAACTTCCACACCGTGAAGGTCGTCATTACCTACTCCGATCGTGGGCCGACTTCCAGCCGGGCTGGCCGCCGACCGGCCGACCGGGGACGGCCGGCCGGCGGCGGGTTCAGCTTCCGTCGGCGGGCTGGCGAGCGCCTCGTCCGCCCCGGATGAACCCGTGATCCGCCCGGGCCCGGCGACGCTCGACCGCGTCCTCGATGATCAGGGAGACCAGGACTCCGCCCGCCGCCGCGAGGAACGGCACGACGAGCAGCAGGCCGTAGTCGAAACGGGGTCGGCGTCCGCGGAGCACGTCGAGGGCGGCGACGATGCGCTCCCGGGCGATGGTGCGACTGGCCGTCATCGGGTCACCTTCTCAATTCGTGGTCTTCGTGGCGTCGGTACTCCGCCGGATCGTCGAGGAGCTGCGCCAGCCGTACGGTTGCGGCGCCGGCCCTTGCCCGCCGCACGCTCGGTGGGGCCGCACCGGCCACGCCGGCGACCACCGCCATGCTCAGGCCGATGAGCTCGACCAGCAGCAGGCCGGGCCCGACGGTGCGTTCCGGCGTACGCATGCGCAGCATCAGCACCACCGCGAAGACGACGAGCACGGCCGCGTCGAGCAGGAAGCGACGGGTCGCCCGGGCCCCGGTGGTCGGCCCGCCGATCCGCACCGCGACTGCCGTCGTCATCCCGCCCAGCAGTCCGACGACGACGGTGCAGTAGGCGAGCGTGCCGATGATCCGTGGCCCGCCGAGCAGGTAGAACACGTCAAGGACGACCGCCACCGCCAGCAGACCGAGCGGGAACATCAACAGGACGGGTTCGACGGCGTTGCCTCGGATGCTGAGCCGGTTCTCCATGCGGTCCTCCGTGGCACCACTGTGGTGCGACGCCCCGGCAGGCGCCTCATCCCGCTCGGGTGACCCGGCGTGGGACTCAGTGCAGCAGCGACTTCAGCAGGATCATGGCGACCCCGAAGAGCCCGGCGACCGCGGCGGAGAGCACCTGTTCGAGCGCGGAGAGCCGGCCGTACCGGCCGATCCGCCAGCCGGCCACGCAGAGCAGGACGGTGCTGCACCCCAGCGCCGCGATGACCGCCGTCCGGAGCGACATGCCCGTCAGTCGCGCCACGACGAGCACGCCGAGGGGCAGCAGCGAAGCCGTGATCATCTCCAGGCCGCTGGTCAGCTGCGTCCGGACGGTGTCCCACCGGGGGCGATGGCCCTCGTGGATGCGCTCGGCCAGGATCCGGGCGTAGCGTTCGGCCGCCCAGTAGACGCCGAGCGTGACCAGCACGGTGACGGCGGTGGCTGTCGCCGTCGGTGCGTGCGAGGTCGCCAGGACGGCCGCGCTCACGATGATCCCGTAGATACCCGCGGCGGTGGCCTCGCGCACCTCGTGCGCCGACCTGGCCCGCCGGGACCGCGCTGCCGGATCGGTGGGCGACGAGCGCACGACGCCGCCGGTCAGCCCACGCCGGCCGCGGTGCCGTCCGCGTCCAGGTCGGGATGCCGCGAACTCGCTCCGCCCGATCGCGCGACCACGGTGACCACGACCTCGTAGCCGGCCAGCACCAGCGCGACCACCAGCAACGACGTCCACGATGACAGCAGCAGCGCCGCCGCGGCGGCCACGACGACCCCGCCGACCCGGATGGCATCCCGATGATCCGCGGTCCAGCCGGGCCCGCGCGCTGCCACGGCGCGACCGGCGGCACCGGCCCCGCGGCCCGCGGTGCGCAGTCCGGAGACGAGCCGCTGGCGCAGCCAGGTCGGTGCGCGGCCCGGCCCGGCCAGGTACATCGCCAGGGCCAGGACGGCACCGAGCACGATGAGCTGAACGCCTCGGGCCCGCAGCGGCCCGAAGACACTCGTCAGTGCCGCCGCCACACCGTCGCGATAGATCCCGGCCGGCACCTCCAGCAGCAACTGGGCGCGGACGGCGCGCAGCACCGCGGTGACGGCCACCGCACCGACCACCAGCCAGAGCCCGAGCTGCAGCAGCGTGCGGCGGCGCGTCGGCGAGACCACCAGCGTGAGCACCAGCAGGACGACGGTGCCGATCACCGCCAGGACGAGATCCCGCTTGGCCGTCGCGACGGCCTGCTGAGCGGCCCACAGCCGACCCGAGTCGTAGACGGTGAACCGGGCGAAGTTCTCCGGCAGCGTCACCCCGAGCGCGTCCTGGACCCGTACCCGCAGGTTGTCGGGGATCGCCCCGCTGCTGAGATCCGGCAATGAGATCTGCCTGCCGAACAACGTCGGCAGCTGGGTGCTGAGCTCTCTGAGGACCTGGTTGATCAGCGGCAGCAGGTCGATGTCGACGCGGTCCTCGCGTCCGACCACCACGGTGCTGCTGCCGTTGATGATGGCCAGGGCACGCTGGTGGGCCCGGCGGTTCAGCTCCGCCCAGATGACGGCGAAGCGCTCGCTGCGCAGGACGTCGGAGACCGTCGAGCGGACCGCGCCGCGCAACTGCCCGGCGACCGGTCCGGCGATGAACGCCGCCTGCTGCGGCAGCACCGAGCGCAGCCGTTGCTCGACGTCGATGGCCTGGAACACCTGGGTCGTGGTGTACTCGGCGACCGCGGTGGCGATCTGCGGGTCCCGCGGTAGCGGTGCCACGGTCGCGACCCACCGGTCCGTGTCCAGCACGGTGGTGGCCGCCCACGCCCCGACCACGCTCGCGACGAGTGCGAACGCGGTGAGAACGACGAGGACGGCGGCCGAGACCCGGCGTGTTGCTCGGACCGCGGCGATGCGACGGCCGCGCGTGTCGAGGCGGGCGTGGAGTGTGGACACCTCCGCGCGCAACCGTGCCAGCTCTTCGTCCCCGTTGCCGTGCGGCGGCTGGGCGCCCGGCTGTCCGGCCGTGCCCGCGGAAAGTTGTTCACTGGCAGTCATCGCGATCCGTTCTGTGCTCGTCGCCGGAACGCGGACGGCTCAGCGGTAGGGCCGTGGTGCCGGCGGGACCGGAGCGGTGCGCATGGCCGCGTGCGCGGAGCCCGCGACCAGCGACCCGATGGCCACGCCGAGGAAGAAGTTCAGGCCCGCGGTGAAGAACCGGGAGCCGAAGTCCTGCTCCGTGACGAACGGCGCGAGCATCGCCGTCACCGTCGCCAGTGTCATGACCCAGCCGAAGAAGAGCATGGGGCGCGGGGTGAACAGCAGCAGCATGTGCATCAACCCCGTCGCCACCAGGCTGAGCATCGCGGCACCGAAGGCGTACCACAGGGTCCTGGCGTCGCCCCACACGCCGGCGCCCTTCGGCGCGAGAACGTCGACGCCGAACAGTCCGCGGCCCACCAGGATCCCCACGACGGCGATGAGCGCCGCCACCACCCCGGTCGCCGCGCCGCCAGCCCACAGCCGGCCCGCGTTGACCGTAGGTCGCGACGGGGGAGTCGCGGACTGGTACATCGCCGACATCGGGCCCTCCTCGTCCGTGCGGCACGGTGGCCGCTCCGGGTCGAGCGTCGTCGCCGTACCGGCCGCGGTGCCTCATCCAGCACGGGTGAACGCGCCGCCCGAGCGGCCACGGCGCCGGGCCTCCGTCATTCGCCCCGGACGATCCCTCCGGCCGCTGCCGCGCGCTGAAATATGAGGCGTGACCTCGGGAGCCCTGGCATTGATAGCGGCCGTCGTGTTCGCCTGGGGGGCGTTCTCGGCGAAGCTGGAGCGTGCGGACCTGACCGCCCCGATGGCGTTCGTCGGCATCGGCATGCTGCTGGCGGACGGCCTGCCCGCCGGCGCCGGTGCCGCCGGGGTCACGATGCTCACCGAGGCCACGCTCGCCTGGGTGCTCTTCTCCGACGCGTCCCGGGTCGGACTGCGGGAGCTGCGCGGTGACGCCGGGGTGTACGGCCGGCTCCTCGGTCTCGCCCTGCCGCTGACCGTCGTGGCCGGGGCCGCCGGTGCCTGGCTGCTGCTCGACGCCCCGCTGCCCTGGTACGCGCTGCTCATCGGTGCCGCGCTCGCACCCACGGACGCCGCGCTGGGCGCGGTCGTGATCACCCATCCGGCGGTACCGGCCCGGATCCGGCGCATCCTCAACGTGGAGAGCGGGCTGAACGACGGCATCGTGACCCCGGTCGTGCTGGTCGCGCTCGCCGGTGCCGCGTCCGCTCCCGGGCACGCCGGTGCGAACGCGTTGACGGCCGTCCTGCAGCTGGCGGGCGGCGCGCTGATCGGCGGAGCCGTCGGTGCCACCGGCGGCTGGCTGCTGCGGGCGGCGGGCCGGCGTGGCTGGACGGATGACAGCTTCGCCGGACCCGCGGTGCTGGCGCTGGCCCTCGTCGCGTACGCGGCATCCGTGGCGGGGCACGGCAACGGTTTCGTCGCCGCCTTCGCCGGTGGCATCGCGTTCGGCCACGTCGCCGGCCGGGGCGGTCCGCGCGAGGTGTTCTACGTGGAGGAGACGGCCGGTCTGGCGTCGCTGCTGGTCTGGCTGCTGTTCGGCGCGTTCGCGGTGCCGCTGCTGTACGGCCGGGTTGACCTCGCGCTGCTGCTGTACGCCGTGCTGAGCCTGACCGCCGTCCGGATGGTCCCGGTCGCCCTGAGCCTGATCGGTGCCCGCCTCGGCGGCCGTACCGTGGCGTTCGTCGGCTGGTTCGGCCCGCGCGGACTCGCCTCCGTCGTCTTCGCGCTGCTGGCGGTGGAGGAGTTGGGCGGGAGCGCCGCCCCGGCGGTCGCCGCCATCGTGCTGACCGTGCTGCTCAGCGTGGTGGCCCACGGTGTCAGTGCCGGTCCGGGAGCCACCCGGTACGGTGCGCACAGCCGGGCTCCCGACGCACCGGCTTCCGGCGAACCGGCGGCGGCCGCGCGGCTCCGGCGGTCATCCGGCGGACGTGGTCCGGACGCTGCCGTGGACGGCGGGGACACACCGTGAGCGCGGGCGCGGCGGGGCCCCGGCGCACCTCGCGGGCGTCCACAGTGGTGACTGTGGTGCTGATCTGCTGGGCCGCGCTGGCCGTCACGATCGCCGTCGTGCCGGGCATCTCGGCGAGCAGCGGCGGGGCCGTGCTGCTCGCCGCGGTGGTGCTGGGGCTGCTCGGCGCGGCCCTGCGCCCGGCGGCGGCCGTGCTGCTCACCCGGGCGGGCTGGGCCGGCGTGCTCGGCGGCTGGCTGCTGGGCCAGGCGTTGCTCGTCCATGTGGCGCTGTCGGTGACTCCGGGCCTGCTCGTCGCCGGCTTCTCGACCGCCTTCTGGGCCTCCTGGGTGTACGCCGGCCTGGTCAGCGCCGGGCTCTGGGCGGTCACCGCAGGTCAGCCCGCCATGGTCGTGCGGCATCTGCTGCGGGTCAACCGCCGGGCCCGGCGGGCCGCGACCACGAGCGAGGTGCCGGGCGTGGTGCTGATCCAGATCGACGGGCTGTCCGCGCCGCTGGCCAGGTGGGCGCTCGCCGCCGGCACCCTGCCGACGGTGGCCAGGTGGCTGCGCGAGGGCAGCCACACCCTGGTGGAGTGGCACGCGCAGTTGCCCGCGACCACCCCCGCCAGCCAGGCCGGGTTGCTGCACGGCGCGAGTGCCGGCGTGCCGGCCTTCCGGTGGTTCGAGAAGGACTCCGGCCGGCTCGTCGTCACCAACCGGCCGCGGGACAGCGCGCTGGTCGAGTCCCGGCTCTCCGACGGCCGCGGTCTGCTCGCCGACGGCGGCGTCAGCGTCAGCAACGTCTTCTCCGGCGATGCGCCGACCAGCCTGCTGACCATGAGCACGATCGGGAAGCGCGGGGCGTCCGGGCGTCCCGCCCGCTACGTCGCCGTCTATCTGCTCGACCCGTTCGGCCTCACCCGGTCTTTGTTCCTGACCGCCGCGGAGATCGTCAAGGAACTGCGGCAAGCCCGGAGGCAGCGGCTGCGACGGGTGCGTCCGCGCACCGCGCGGACCGCCTCGTACGTGCTGCTGCGCGGGCTGACCAACGCGCTGCTGCGCCACCTCAACCTGTCGATCGTCGCGGAGCACGTCATGCGCGGCGCCCCGGCCGTCTACTGCGACTTCGTCGACTACGACGAGATCGCGCACCATGCCGGGCCCACCCGTCCGGAGGCGCTGGCCGCCCTCGAGGGCATCGACGACGTGCTCGCCACGCTCGAGGCGGTGGCGCTGGCCGCGCCGCGCCCGTACCGGTTCGTCCTCGTCTCCGACCACGGCCAGAGCCAGGGCGCGACGTTCGTCCAGCGCTACGGCACCTCACTGGAGGAGCTGGTGCAGCGGCTCAGCTCCGGCGCGGGCACGGCCGTCACCGCCGGCGGGAACGACGAGCATGCCGGGCGGGCCCGGGTGCTGAAGGACGAGCTGGTCCACGGTACGGCGCAGCCGGCCCCGAACCCTCCCGCCCCGCCGCGACCCGAGATCGTGGTGGCCGCGTCGGGCAACCTCGGGCTGGTCTATCTGGCCCGGCTGCCGGGCCGGGTGACCATGGAGGAGATCGAGCAGCGTCACCCGCACCTGCTCGCCGGCCTCGTGGAGCACCCGGGCATCGGCTGGATCATGGTCCGGTCGCGCCGCCTCGGGCCGGTGGTGCTGGGCCGGGCGGGCCGCCGCCTGCTGCGCTGCGACCGGGTCGAGGGCGAGGACCCGCTGGCCGGCTTCGGCCCGGCCGCCGCCGCCGACCTGCGCCGGCACGACGGGCTGCGGCATACCGGCGACATCGTCGTCAACAGCGGGTACGACCCGGTGACCCAGGAGGTCGCGGCATTCGAGGACCTGATCGGCTGCCACGGTGGCCTCGGCGGCTGGCAGGACCGCCCGGTGCTGATCCATCCCGCGGCGTGGCCGGTCGACGGCGAGCTGACCGGCGCCGACGCCGTGCACGACCAGCTCGTCCGCTGGCTGGAGCGCTTCGGTCAGCGGGACGGCGGCCGGCCGGCGACCCGGCCGCGACCGTGATCGCGGTCAGCGCGCTCCGCCGGCGTCGCCGGAATCCCCGGTGGTGTGCCGCCAGCCGCGGGGCCGCCAGTTCTCCACCACCTTGGCCACCGCGGTCACCAGGAAGAGCTGGCCGATCAGGGCCTCCAGCACGGCGATGCTCTGCGCCGGGTTGGTCGCGGGCACGAGGTCGCCGTAGCCGGTCGTGGTCATGGTGACGAAGCTGAAGAACAGCGCCTGGGGCAGCGCCGGATCGCCGGCGTCGCCGAACAGCGGGCCCGGCTGCAGGGCCGCGAGGCAGGCGTACGCGAAGCCGAACGCCATCCCGATGAGCAGGTACGCGGCCAGGGCGCCGAGCATCGTCTCCCGGTCGACCCGGCGGTGGACACCGAGGTCGCGGACGATCGAGAGGGGCGCGACGAGATAGAGGCCGGCGGCCGCCAGGAAGGTCAGCCCGGTGAGCGCGGTGCCGGGGGCGAACAGCGCGAACGCCGCCGTCACCAGGGCCAGCGCGACCACCGCGGCGGAAGCGACCCGGACCACGGGACGGGCGCGGGACACCCGCAACGCCTGCCACACCGTGCCGGTCTGCAGGACCAGCAGCACGGTCGGCAGCCACCGCTCACCGGGCACCAGCGCCAGCACGTAGGTCGCCACGATGAGCATCAGGACGAGGGCATATCCGTGTCGCGCCGGCCGTCGCGGCGCCACCTGCTCCATGCCGCCGGGCCCGGCTCAGCGCGCCGGGTCCGGCGGCGACAGCGGATCCTCGTCGTTGGGCAGCCGCCGCACCTCGATGAGCCGGAGCCCGAGCCCGTGGATGCGCGAGATGAGCCCCACCACCGCGGACTGATCCGGCAGCGACCCGTGCAACACGGTCTCGGGCGGTTCCACGCTGACGGTCAGGTCGCGAAGCTCCGCCAGCAGTTCGGCCGGGATGACCCCGGAGACCCTGACCTGGTATGACGCCTCAAGCATGAGCTGTGCCTCCTCGCCGCGTCCGCCGATCCGTCAACCCGTGAACCTGCCGCTGCGCAGGAACTCGGCCTGCATCATGGCGATCTCCTCCCGGCCCGGGACGACGATCCGTGGATCGGGCGCGAAGTCGATGTCGGGATTCCGCTCCTTGTAGTCGACCGCGTTGAGGATGACCTTCATGGTGTTCAGCCGGGCCTGCTGTTTGTCGTTCGAGCGGATGATGAGCCAGGGTGCCGCCTTCGTGCTGGTGCGCAGCAGCATCTCGTACTTGCGGTCGGTGAAGTCGTCCCAGCGGCTCTGCGCCTGCAGATCGATCTCGCTGAGCTTCCACCGGCGCAGCGGGTCGGTCAGCCGGCGCTCGAAGCGGTGGGCCTGCGTCTCCTTGGTGACGCTGAAGTACAGCTTCACCAGCACCGTGCCCTGCCGTACCAGATCCTTCTCGAACCCGGTCACACCCCGCAGGAAGTCCTGGTACTCCCGGCCGCTGCAGAACCCGAAGACCCGCTCCACCATCGCGCGGTTGTACCAGCTCCGGTCGAACAGCACGATCTCTCCGCCGGCCGGGAACTGCGCCACGTACCGCTGGAAGTACCACTGCGATCGCTGCTCCTCGGTGGGCCGGCCGAGCGCGACGACCCGGTAGTGCTTCTCGTTCATGTACCGCGTGACCCGGCGGATCGCACCGCCCTTGCCGGCGGCGTCCCGGCCCTCGAAGAGCACGATCATCCGGAGGCCCTCGTCCTCGAGGTAGCGCTGCAGCTTGAGGAGCTCGACCTGCCACGGTCGCAGCTGACGGTCGGATCTCAGCCGGCGCGTCAGCACGGTCCGCTCCCGCCGCAGCGCGACAAGTTCTCGCATCGCCTCCTGGTACGCCGATGCGATGTCCGCCGAGGACGGTGACGGGGCCATCGTGCTCCTCCTTCTGCCGGCTGGCCCTCAGCCTCGGCCATCGCGGGGCCCGGTGGCTCATCCCAGATGAGTGACGTCGGGGATGAGCCCCAGCGACCGGGCCCGGCGTACCGCCTCATTGCGCCGCGCCGCCGAGAGCTTGCGCAGAATGCTGCGGACATGGGTTTTCACGGTGTTGACCGACACGTAGAGCGTCGCGGCGATCTCCTCGGTGGGCAGCATCGCCGCCATGCTCCGCAGCACCTCCATCTCGCGAGGGCTCAGCGCCTCCACGATGACCAGTTCCTGGACGGCCGGGGTCCGACCGGGGCGACTGCCAGCAGCGGGCATCTCGCCCGCCCACGCCCGGTACTGTGCGGCGAGGTCGTCGCCGCTGAGCCGGCCCCGCACCAGGGCGACGTCGCGGCGCCGGCCCAGCGCGGTGGCGGCGCGCAAGGCGTGCCGCAGGGCAGTGCGCGCCTCATCCGCCTCGCCGAGCTGTTCGGCGATCCTCGCCCTGGCGAGCCAGGCGTCCAGGCAGACCGCGGGGGCCAGCCCCGTGGCTGCCAGGACCGGCGTGAGGATCTCGGCGGCCCGCGCGGGTTCACCTCCGGCGGCGAGGGCCTCGGCGTGCAGCACGACCACCTCCGGCGGGTGCGGCCGCTCGTAGTCTCCGACCGCCTCCAGCGCCTCGCCGGGGCGCCCGGCGCTGATCAGCAGGCGCCCGTGGGAGACGCTCAGCTCGCGCACGAGCCATTCGGGCAGCGTGGCGCTGGCTGTCGCCAGGGCCTGCTCGATCAGGCGTAGCGCGCCGCGCAGGTCACCGCGGATCCGCATCCGGCGCGACTGGACGAGCGTGGAGGCGGCCGCGGCGAGGGCGTCATCCCACCCGTGGCGCCGCGGATCGGTGGTCCGGAGGTGATGCGCGGCTGTCTCGGTGTCGTCTCTCTCCAGCGCCGCCCAGGCCAGGACCACCCGGGCCAGGCGGGCCGGCGCCACGCCGTACCGGTCGGCATCGTCGGTGGCCTCAGTGGCCAGCCGCTCGGCGTGCCGCAGCCGGCCCCGGTGGGCCTCGATCAGCGCGAGGTGCTGCCGGCAGCCGATCGTCAGGGCCTCGTAACCCGGGGCGGCCGCGGCGACGACGTCCGTGAGGCACGACGCTGCCGCGTCGAAGGCGCCGGCATAGCTGTGCGCGACGCCCAGGGCAGCCATGGTCAGCGCGCGCAACTCGGGGTGTGCCGCCGTCACCTCGGCCGGGGTCTGGGCCAGTGCCTGCTCGGTCGCCGGGCTCAGCTGCAGCACCTCCGCATGGTCGGCCCGCGCGGCCGCGAGCAGCACCCCGAGGATCGAGTCGGCCAGCGCCAGCGCCCGGCTGTACTCCCAGTCTCGGCGGATGACCAGATCCTGCGCGCGGGCGAGCTGAAGCGCGCACCGTTCGACCGATGCGTCGCCGAGAGCCAGGGCCGCCGACACGATGGCGGCCTCGGCGCTGTCGCAGTCCTCCGGGAGCTGTGCCAGCAGGGCGCCCAGCCGGCCGTGTCGTCCTTCGATCACGAGCCGGCCGACCGCGTAGTGGTCGACGGCGATGGTGGCGGCCGCCGGCCAGTCCAGCGCCTCGACGGCGTGGCCGACCGCGTCGACGGTCTGGCCGCGGCCCGCCAGCCAGCGCGCCGCGTGGCTGTGCAGCGCGGCGGCCCGCTGCGGATTCTCGCCCAGCAGCTGGGCGCGGAGCAGCTCGGCGAAGAGCCGATGGAACCGGTACGCCGCGGAGTACTTCGCGACCGGCTGGACGAAGGCGTTGCGGCGATGCAGGTGGACGAGCAGCCGCCGGGCGTCCGTGCGTCCGGTCACGGCCTCCGCGAGCTCCGGCGTGAACGTGTCCAGGATGCTCGTCTCCAGCAGGAAGGTCCGTACGTGCGGCGGTTGCACCCGGAGCACCTCGTCGGCGAGGTACGCGTCGGCGCCGGCTTCCTTGCCGGTGATGGTGCCGACGAGGCGGTCGGCGTCGCGCTGGTCCTGCAGGGCCATGGCGAACAACCGGAGGCCGGCCGCCCAGCCCTCGGTGTGCTCCAGCAGGGCGGCCAGGCCCGCCGGGCTCAGCTCGACGCCGTGCAGGGTGAGGAGCTCCTCCGTCTCCCCGGCGGTGAAGGCCAGGTCCCCGGTGCGGATCTCGGCCAGCCGGCCGGCGAGCCGATACCGGTGCAGCGGCAGCGGCGGATCCCAGCGTCCGATCAGGATCAGCCTCAGCATCGGGCCGGCGTGCCGCAGAACGAACTCCAGCTCCGTGGCCCAGCACTCGCCGCCGATCACCGAAGCCCCGTCGAGGACCAGCAGCAGGGGAGTGGGTTGCGCGGCGAGCTCCGCCGCCAGCCGGACGAGAAACGACCGGTCCACCGCGTCCGGCCCGGGGCGCGCGGCCGGTGCCGGCGAGACGGCCATTCCCGCGTGACGCAGCGCCGCCACGACATATGCCCAGAAGGCGCTCGATCGATCGTCGTCGTGCTCGAGCGTGATCCAGGCCACCGCGGCGTCTGGGCCCTGGTCATGCGCCCAGGAGGCCACCAGCTGGGTCTTGCCGCTGCCGGCCGGTCCTACCACCAGGGTCACCGGCGCGTCATCGCGATCGGGCATCGCGTCCAGGAGGCGGGGCCGGGCCACCAGGAAGCGGGGCTGCTCGGGAATCTCGAACCTGGACGGGAGTAGTGGATCATCACCCGGTCTCGGATAGCTGACGGGCGTGGTAAGCGCGAGATCAGCACGCACGGAACCTCCTCGAGGTGAACCGATCACGGAACTGGAGGCCCAGCCTTCCGGACCTTCGGACTGTCCACATCGTCCGGAACGGATTAGTCCCGTGCTGACTCGTCCCCGGCGGATGGTGTGTACCGGGCCGGATCCGAGGTCTGGTGACTACCGGGCCGGATTCCGCCGGCCGCCTCGCGGGAGGATGCTCCATGGCAGGTCAGGCGATAGGAAGAGGCATCGAAACGGCGTCCGGTGAGGCGGCCGCGACCCCGGCCGGGAGGCTGGCGGCCGGACGCGCGGCCCGCGCCCGGGCGACCTTGGACTCTCACGTGAGCGTGCCCGCCGCCGCCGCCGACCGGCCCGACCCGGTCGAGGTGCTCGTCGCCCAGGCCGCGACCCGGCTGCCCGAGCTGGTGCCGATCCGCTACGGGCGGATGCTCGTCTCCCCGTTCACCTACTTCCGGGGTGCCGCCGCCGTGATGGCCGCGGACCTCGCCCTAACCCCGGCGTCGGGGTTGACCTGCCAGCTCTGCGGGGATGCGCACCTGAGCAACTTCGGGGTGTTCGCCTCGCCGGAGCGCCGGCTGGTGTTCGACGTCAACGACTTCGACGAGACCTATCCGGGGCCGTGGGAGTGGGACCTCAAGCGCCTGGCGGCGAGCCTGGTCGTCGCCGGGCGCGACAACGGCTTCCGCCGCAAGGTGCGCGCGGGCGTCGTACTCGCCGCGGTGGGCCGCTACCGGCAGGCGATGCGCAGCTTCGCGGACCAGGGACACGTCGATGTCTGGTACGCCCACGCCGACCTGGAGGAGATCAACGTGCTGCTCCGGGACCAGCTCAGCGGGGCGCGCCGCAAACGGTTCGCCGCGGCTCAGGCCAGGGCGCGTACGCACGACAGCAGGCAGGCGTTCCGCAAGATGACGGACCTGGTGCACGGGCGGCGCCGCATCGTGGCCGATCCGCCGCTGCTCGTTCCGGTGGACGATCTGCTGCCGGACACCGACCGCCGGGAGCTGGAGAACCAGATCCGCGACCTGCTCGCCGGGTACGCCGCCACCCTGCCTCCCGACCGGCGCCTGCTGTTCTCCTCCTTCCGGTTCGTCGACCTCGCGCGCAAGGTCGTCGGGGTCGGCAGCGTCGGGACCCGATGCTGGGTGGTCCTGCTCAGCGGGCGTGACGAGAACGACCCGCTGTTGCTTCAGGTCAAGGAGGCGCCGCTCTCGGTCCTCGCCGGGTCGGTCCCGGACCGGCCCGTGACCGGGTGGCGCAGCGAGGGCGAGCGGGTCGTGACCGGACAGCGGCTGATGCAGGCCACCGGTGACATCTTCCTCGGCTGGCAGACCGTCACCGGTCTCGACGGCCGCACGCGTGACTTCTACGTGCGGCAGCTACGCGACTGGAAGGGCTCGGCGGTCGTCGAGACGATGGACCCGGAGACAATGCGGGTGTATGGCGCTCTCTGCGGCTGGACCCTCGCGCGGGCACATGCCCGCACCGGCGACCGTATCGCGATCGCCGGATACCTCGGCGCCGACGCCGCCTTCGACCGGGCGATGGTGGAGTTCGCCGAGCACTACGCCGACCTCAACGAGCGTGACTACAGCCTCCTGATGGCCGCGGCCCGCTCCGGCCGGATCCCCGTCCGCGAGGGCTTGTGACCGCGTGGCCCGGCTCAGACCGGCGTCTCGGTCTCGGCTTCCCGCAGACGTGCGTGGAACAGCCCGAGGCGGTAGAGGCGCTCCAGCCGGCGGACCGTGAACGGGTGGGAACGCGGCAGCTGTGACACGGCGACCCAGAAACCCTTCAGCGACCGGCCCTGCCGGAGCAGCTCGTTCACATCGACGACGTGCTCGGTGTGCCGGCCCGAGGCCAGCAGCACGAGACCCGTCATGCCCAGCGGTGCCAGGTGGGCGCCGTGCCGGTCGCAGGAATACTCCCGCAACCGGGACAGCGCCGGGCCGAGCAGCGGGATGCGCTCGGAGTACGCCACCGCGAGCTGGTACCACAGCGACACGTGGTGCAGCCGGATGTGGCCGAGCTCGTGCCCCAGGATGAACCGCAGGCCGTCCCGGTTGTTGTGGTAGAGGTTCACGAACAACTCGTTGGACAACACGACGTAGTCGTGACCGGTGGCCTGCGCCGCGAAGGCGTTCAGTGCGCCGTTGCCGTTGCCGAGGTAGATCTGCGGGCGGCGGCGCAGGCCGAGACGGCGGGCGAAGGAGTCCGCCGTCTGGTAGAGCTCCGGATACTGGCGCGGTGACAGCTCGACCGCTGTCCCGCGGACCGACGCCCGCTGCGTCTCGCGGACCACGATCAGCGCGGGGACCAGCAGCAACAGGCCGATGAGAGCGCTGCGCACGGCGGTGGCCCAGCCGGTGTCCTGCAGCCGTTCGGGCAGCACCGGCAACATCACGGCCGCCTGCACGATGAAGCCGATGATGACCAGGTTGAGCATCGCCATGAAGATGAAGAACGGCAGCTCGGCGGGGTGCCGCAGGCTGCCGGCGGGGGTGGTGGGTTGCTGCTTGGACGTCGACACAGCGATCCTCCTGTTTCGTTCCGGCCGCTGCCGCTGGTGCACGATCGTGAGCCGTGCTGACGCCGAGAGTGCGCCGCCCGGCCCGCCGCTGCCTCACCCCACCGAGGTGAGGTCGGTGCGCCCGCCCGGCACGAGAATGCCGGGGAGTCCTGAGCTGCGACGGAGGCGGTCATGCTCGTCATCGCACACCTGTCCGACCTGCACCTGGGGGCGCATGATCCGGCAGCGGCGGCCTCCGTCGCGGCCGACGTCACCGCGGTGCTGCCCGCGTTGACGGTGGTCACCGGCGACCTGACGATGCGGGCCCGGGCCGGAGAGTTCCGGCTCGCCCGCGATCTTCTCGATCGGCTTCCGGCGCCGAGGCTGGTCGTCGCCGGCAACCACGACATCCCGCTGGTCAGCGTGGATCGGCTGGTGGCGCCGTACGGCCGCTACCGGCGCCTGATCCACGCGGAGCTCGATCCGGTGCTGCGGCTGCCCGGCGTGACCGCGATCGGGTTGCAGTCCACCCCGCCGTGGCGGTGGAAGAGCGGCCGGGTGTCCCGGCGGCAGAGCGAAGCGGTCGTAGCGGTGCTCGGTTCCGCCCCCGCCGGCGCCGTCCGCGTGCTGGCGTTGCACCACCCGCCGCGGGCCGGCGGCCTCGCCCGGGTCGTCGGGCGCACCCGGCTGATGCGGGCAGTGGCGTCCGCCCGGGTGGACCTGATCCTGGCAGGGCACACCCACGTGCCCGGTGCGGTCCTGGTGGAGCCGGGTGCGACGGCCCATCGCCCGGTCGAGGTGGTGGCCGGCACCGCCGTCAGCCGGCGTACCCGGGGCACCGGTCGCTCGTGGACGGTGATCCGCGTCGATCAGACGGCCGTGGTCGTCGAGGAACGCCTGCAGACCGCCACCGGATGGCGCACCGGAGCCGTACGGCGTTTTCCCCGGCCCAGCTGAGTCAGCGCGCCGCCGGGAGCGCCCGCACCACCGCGGTGCGTGCCACCTTGTCATGGACCCCCTGATGCCGCCGGTCCACCAGGGCCCACACCGCGCCGATCGGGAAATACGCCAGCACGAGGGCCCGCAGCAGCGCCGCCGGCCAGGACAGCCGACCGCGACGGGTGGCGACGACCCGCAGGCCCAACACCGCCATGCCCGGGGTCCGGCCGGCCAGCGCCCAGAACACCGCGCAGTACGTCGCCAGCAGGGCCGGCAGCACCACCAGGCAGACCGAGGCGACGGCGAGGGCCGCGTCGTGCAGGCGCGCGCCCATCACAGAGGTGATCATCGAGGTGGCCGCCGCGGCGCCGGTACCGAGCACGGCGACCACGAAGGCGTCCATCAGGTACGCGACGGCACGGCTGACCGGCCCGGCGTACTCCGGCGGCGCCGGGGCGCTCATAGCTCGAGCGGCGGTTCCGGCTCAGGGCGGGCACCACGGCGGAACACCCGGAAGCTCATCCGGTCGACCGCCGTGTCGCCGGCCTGCGCGCCGGCCCGCAGCCGCCCGACCAGCTCGTCGACCATGCTCTCGCGCTGCCCCCGGATGAGCGTCTGGATCCGCTCGGGTTCCTGCTCCAGCAGCAGCAGCACGTCGTCGAGGACGGCGAGCACCACCGGGCGGAGCACCCGCTGGAGCTGGCCGTCCACGACGCGGTCGACGACTGACGAGGTCGCGACCGTGGACACCGCGGCCTGGGCCGTCTGCTCGGCCCGAAGCTGCCAGCGCGTCCGTTCCATGGCGCCGCGGTCGGCCAGCCGGTCGACGCGCCGACGCAGGCCGGCAACCACCTCCGTGGTGGCGCCCTCGGCCGCGAAGGCGGCGCCCACCAGGGTGTCTCCCCACCGCAGCAGCCTGCGCCGTGCCCCCGGTTGAGCGGTACCCGCCGGCCCGCCGGCCGGCGGGTCCGCGGCGGACAGGAAAGCGGATTGCGGATCCGTGCTGGTCATGTCCTCACGATGCCGCGCCGCGCGCGCCCGGCACGCCACCCGCAACGGATGAACGCGGGCCGTGCCCAGACGCACGAACGCCGATGCAGCCGGACGACGGTGCTCCGGCTGCATCCCCCTCGGTACGTGTTCAGCGACGGCGCCTCGACACACGCCGCGCCGTGCGGCGTGCCGTACGCCGGGCCACCCGGCGGGATCCGAACATCTCCTCACCTCCCTGTGGTGTGCGCGGCGGCCGCTACCGGGCCGCCGCGGTCTCGAGGTCGTGCAGCACCTTGGCCTCCGCCGCCGTGGTCAGGCCGATGTCGACCAGATCGAACGGGCTGATGAAGCCGTCGTTGATCCGGAAACCGCCGGCCCGCGCGATGGCATCGCGCAGCGGCACGGCCCAGTGGTGCTCGATGAGCAGGAGCGCCGCGGCGGAGTCGTCGGGGATCTCCGCGAGGATGTCCCAGGCCTCGTCGTCGCCGAACGCCTTCAGCCCCGCGACCGCGGCCTGGGCCCCGGCGGTGGCGCCGGCATCCATGCCGGCCTCGCCGTCGATGCCGAGCCCGATCAGCGCGCCGATCTTGCTACCCAGCTCGACGGCCTCCTGAGTGGAGAGGTTGCTCAAATGCTCGACCTCGATCTCGCCGCGGGCGTCCTTGTAGACCGCCAGGGCGTCGATGACGCGCACCGTGTCACTCCTGCGCAGCTTCTCCAGCTCTGCGATCACCTCGCCGTGGAAATCCGGATGGTTGAAACCCAGCACGATCAATTGGACCGGACCGATGGCCATCTGCTGCCACTCCTTCCTCTGACCGGACGAAGGGCGGGAACCACGGCGAACGACGTCCTGCGGTGACCCACCCGTACCTGATCCTTCCGGCGGGTGCCCGGCCGCCGCCTCATCCGGTGCGGGTGACGTCGGTGCGGGGCCGCTCAGCGGCGTCGTGCCAGCCGGGCGCAGCTTCATTCGCCGGGAATGAGGCCCGGGCCCCGGCCGGCGTGGCTGACTGGATCCGACGCCGGAGACGCGACCCGGCCGTGCAGATCAGTGAAGGGATGTGTTCGAATCATGGCAACACTTGTCGCCATCGGTTACCCCGACGAGACCACCGCGACGGCCGCGTCGCTCGAAGCGCAGCGCCTCGCCAAGGACCTCATCATCCAGCCCGACGCCATCGCGGCCATCATCCGCGACCGTGAGGGCAAGTTCCACGTCACCACCAATCACCACGCGGTGGCCGGCGGGGCTTCCTGGGGAATGTTCTGGGGCCTGCTGTTCGGGATCCTCTTCTTCATCCCGTTTCTCGGCATGGCCGTGGGTGCCGGTCTGGGAGCCCTCATGGGCAAGATGACCAAGGGCGCGATCAACAAGGAGTTCCAGGCACAGGTACGCGACATGCTTCAGCCCGGGACATCGGCGTTGTTCCTCGTGGTCGAACACGTCACCCCCGACAAGGCCATCGACGGGCTGGCGCAGTTCGGCGGCACGGTGCTCAAGTCGTCGCTGCCCAAGGAGACCGAGGCGGAGCTGCAGGCGGCCCTGCACGGCGACGGCGGCAACGCGCAGGCCGGAACGGCGGCGACCACGTCGGCCACCTCCGCCCTGTGATGAGCGGTCCGGCGCCCGGCCGGTCTCCGGCGAGGATCTGAGGCGGGCGCCGGGCTTACCGGGATGCCGGTCCGCGTGGACGTACGTGGGCCGGCATCCCCCTTGCCGCGGTGTTCATCCCCGCGAGATGACGCACCACCGGACTGCGGAAGTGAGGCTCGGCCCATGAAACGGATGCCTACCCGGATCGCCGCCGTGGCGGCGGTGACCCTCGGCCTCGGCGGATGCGGCAGCGACCCGCCGCCGGTGTGTGACAGCCTCGTCGCCGTCCAGACGACGATGCATCAGATCCGCAACGCGAACGTGTCGGAGAACGGCCTGGGCCCGCTCAAGGCCCATCTTCAGCAGCTGAAGGTCGACGTCCGCGCGCTGCTCACCGAGGCCGCGGGCCAGTTCGCGCCGGAGGTCGAGGGGGTGCGGGCAGCGGCCGACCAGGTCTCGACCAGCGTCGCGAAGGCCCAGGAGACACCCGACGCGGCCCATATCAGCGAGGTCCGGACCACGCTGGGCGCCCTGCGGTCCAGCCTGAACGGTCTCGGCGACGCCATGTCGGGCACCTGCTGAGACCGGGAGGGATGCCATGTCCGAGACTTCGCCGGCGCGGAGCGCGCCGTACCCCGGCATCGAGCGGAGCACGGCGACGGCGTGGGTCGGCTGGGTGCTGCTCGGCGCGATCATGATCGTCATGCTCGGTGCCGTGCACGTGGGCACCGGCCTGGTGGCGCTCATCCGCCCCGAGGTGCTGGCCGGGAGGCGTGCCGACCTGGTGCTGCCGGTGAGTCTGGACGCCCTCGCCTGGTTCCACATCGGGCTCGGCACCGTGGCGGTGGTCGTCGGCGTGGGCCTGGTCCGTGGGCGCGGCTGGGCGCGGCTGGGCGCGGTGTTCCTGGCCGGCGTGGCCGCCCTGGTCAACTTCGCCTTCGTCGGGATCTATCCGGTGTGGTCGGTCACCGCTCTGGTCATGACCACCGTCGTCGTCTACGCGGTGGCGGCGCACGGGGCCGAGGTCGCCGGCGCGTACGGCGACACCTGACAAGGAGACCGCATGTGGGACAGGCGGATCGTCCACCGGATGCCGTGGCGCCGGGCTCCGCTGCGGCGCGGCTCGGACCGGATCCAGGCGTGGCTCACCCTGGCCGTGATCATGGCGGTGCTCGTGGTCGCGCCGTGGGTCGCCTGGTGGACGGCGAGCACGACGTACGGCGAGGTGGTACGCGCGAGCGAGTGGGAAGCGAAGCATCGCCACGTGGTGGCCGCCGTGCTGGCGCTGGATGCCGTCGCCGCCCGCCCACCCGCCGGCGGTGAGGCGCTGCCGGATCCGGAGAACGTGCCGGCGCCGGTGCGCTGGACCGGCCCCGACGGCACAGTCCGTACGGATACAGTCCCGGTCGGGGTGGGCACCCGGGCCGGCAGCACCGTGACCGTCTGGGTCGACGAGCACGGGGCCTTGACCTCGCCGCCCCGGACGCGCCATCCCACTTTGGACGCCTCGGTTTCCGCGACATTCGCGGTGGCCGCCGTGATCGCGTTGCTGGTTGGCGTCCGGCGCGTCGTCGTCTGCCGCCTCGATCGCCGCCGGCTGCGGTCGTGGGAGGCGGAATGGCAGATCGTCGGCCCGCGCTGGAGCAGACGGTGACCGGGGCGAGGGAGCGGGCGACCGCCGCGCGCGGGGCCGTCGGCCGGTGGGTGCCGGGTGTGCGGACCGTGGCGACCTACCGCCGGCGCTGGCTGGCCAAGGACGTCGTCGCCGGCCTGGTGCTGACGAGCCTGCTGGTCCCGCAGGGCATGGCGTACGCCGAACTCGCCGGCCTGCCGCCCATCACCGGCCTGTACACGACGGTGTTCGGCCTGCTCGGCTACGCCCTCTTCGGCGCCTCGCGGATCCTGGTGGTCGGACCCGACTCCTCGCTCGGACCGATGATCGCCGCGGTGCTCATCGCCACCGTCGGCTCGGGAGGCGACCCGGCGGTGGCCATCGGCCTGGCCTCGATGCTCGGGCTGCTGGTCGGCGTGACCATGACCGTGGCCGGCATCGCGAAGCTCGGCTTCATCGCCGATCTGCTGTCCAAACCCACTCAGATCGGCTACATGAACGGCCTGGCGCTCACCATCTTCGTCAGCCAGCTGCCCAAGTTGTGCGGGTTCTCCGTCGACGCCGAGGGACTTGTCGGCGAGACGACCGGCTTCGTGCGCGGGCTGGCGGACGGCGCCGCCGTGCCGGCCGCCTGCGCGGTCGGCCTCGTCACGCTGACGATCATCGTTGGGATGCAGCGCTGGCTGCCCAAGGTGCCTGCCGTGCTCATCGCCGTGGTCGCCGCGATCGCCACCACCTCGCTCCTCGACCTGGGCGATCGTGGCGTGGAGCTGGTCGGTCCGCTGCCGGCCGGCCTACCACCCCTCACCCTGCCGCACGCGTCCTGGTCACAGCTCGTGCTGCTGCTGGCCGGCGCGGTCGGCATCACGGTCGTGTCGCTGACCGACACGATCTCCACCGCGTCGTCGTTCGCCGCCCGGACGGGCCAGGAGATCCGCGCCGACCAGGAGATGATCGGTGTGGGCGCGGCCAACGTCGCGGCGTCCTTCTTCCAGGGCTTCCCGGTCAGCACCAGCGGGTCCCGGACCGCGGTCGCCGAGCAGTCCGGCGCGCGCACCCAGCTGACGGGGGTCGTCGGCGCCGCGGTCATCCTGGTCATGCTGGTGCTGACGCCCGGTCTGCTGCGGAATCTGCCGCAGCCCGCGCTGGCCGCCGTGGTGATCGCCGCGTCGCTGTCGCTGGCCGACATCCACGGCACGGTACGGCTCTGGCGCCGCCGGCGCCTCGAGTTCCTGGTCTGCGTCACCGCGTTCCTCGGCGTGGCGCTTCTCGGGGTGCTGCCCGGCATCGGTGTCGCGGTCGGGCTGTCGGTGCTCAACGTGTTTCGCCGGGTGTGGTGGCCGTACCAGACCGAACTGCGCCGGGCGGCCGGCGTGCAGGGCTACCACGACGTGCGCTCGTACCCGGACGCCGAGCGCCTGCCGGGGCTGGTGCTGTTCCGCTTCGACGCGCCGCTGATCTTCGCCAACGCCCGGGTGTTCCGGGGCCAGATCCGGAAACTGGCCCGCGCCGACCCTCGGCCGGTCTGGATCGTGCTGGCGGCGGAACCTGTCACCGACGTCGACGTTACCGCCGCCGACATGCTCGGCGCGCTGGTGGACGAACTGGACGCCCAGGGGACGTCGCTGGTATGGGCCGAGCTCAAGGACCCGGTACGGCGCAAGATCGACCGTTACGGCCTGACCGCTGCCATCGGCCCGGCACACTTCTTCGCCACCCTGGAGGAGGCAGTCGCCGCGTACCGGTCGCGGACCGGCGCGGCCTGGGTGGCGCCGGACGAAGGCTCAGAGGTCGAGGGTGACGTCCAGCCCGGGCCGGCGCGCGGAGCATGACGGCAGGATGATCGCGGGCCCATGGTGATCGGACAGCGGCTGGATCGCCTCCAGCGGCGCCGGGCCGCGCCGGCATTCGCCTACGCCGTCATCCGCAAGTTCGCCGACGACGGCGGCGGCCGGGAGGCGGCGCTGATCACCTACTACGGGTTCCTCAGCATCTTCCCGGCGCTGCTGCTCGCCGAGACGGTCGTCGCGTGGGCTCTCCACAACCACCCGGAGCTGCGGCATCGCGTGGTCGCGGCGATGGTTCCGCCGTCGCTGCAACCCACCGTCGAGAGCGCGGTGGCGGCCCTGCCGGCCGCGCGGGCGGCCTTAGTCGTGGCCCTGGCCGGGCTGGTGCTGTCCGGTACGGGGGTGGTACGCGCGGCGGGCGGCACCCTCAACCATCTCGCTGCCGTTCCCTACCGGCTGCGGACCGGCGCCGGGTGCCGCCCGGCCCGGGTGGTGGCCGCCATGGCCCTCGTGCTGACCGGCGCGGTGACCGTCGGTTGCCTGGTCGTGGCCGCCGCGGCCAACCCCGGCCTGCCCTGGGTGTCCCGCCTGCTGGCGGTGGCCGGGGAACTGGCGACCGCCTTCGTCGTCCTGCTGCTGGTCGCCCGCCTGCTGCTGGAGCGCCCGGCACCCGTGCGGGCGCTGTGGCCGGCCGCGGCGCCGGGCGCGGCGGCGGTGACGGTCATGCTGGAGGTGGGCGCGGAGATTCTGCCGGGGATCGTGCGCCGGGCCGGGCCGGTCTACGGCACCTTCGCGACCGTCGCCGGGATGTTCACGCTGCTGTACCTGCTGAGCCTTGCGCTGGTGGTCGCGGCGGAGGTCGCCGCGGTGCACCGGGCGCGGTTATGGCCCCGCGCGATCGACCGGAGCCGGCCCACCGCCGCCGACGCGCACGCCCTCACGCTGCTGGCCCGGGAGCAGGAGCGGGTTCCCGGGCAGCGCATCGAGTCGCGATTGCCGTGACGCGGCCGTCTCCGTCGCCTCGACCGTTCCCCCGCCGCGGATGATGACCGCGCCTCCCCGCCCAGGGTTTGCTCAGCAAGGCGATCGCGCCGGACCGCACGGGTAAGCGCCGAGGAGGCCAGCATGACCGGGACAGCCGCGGAAGTCGGCAACGGCACGACGGACGGCTGGCCGAGCGCCGCCGACGAACTGCGGTCGATCCCCGTGCCCTGGGGAACCGTCCTGGCGACCGGCATTCTCGGTGCCGCCTTCGGTGCCGCCGTGCTCATCTGGCCGGACGTCTCGTTGCGGATCATGGCGGCGCTCAGCGGGGTGTGGCTGCTGATGGCCGGCATCGCCCGGATCATCGGCGCCTTCCTCCCCGGCAGCGGAAGCATCGCGCGCCACCTGCTGTCCGGGATCGTCGGCGTCGTGGTCCTCATCGCGGGCCTGGTCTGCCTGCGCGACCTGGTGAGCCGCCTCGCCGTGCTGGCCCTGCTGTTCGCGGTGACCTGGATCCTCAGCGGGCTCGCCGCGATCGTGTTCGGCTTCCAGCGCACCGGTCCGGCCCGCATCGGTCTGGTCTGCGTCGGCCTGCTCTCCTTCGCGGCCGGCGTCGTCTTCCTGCTGCTACCCGATGTCTCCCTGGCGACACTGGTGATCCTGACCGGGGTCAGCAGCCTGGTCGTCGGTCTCGCCGAGGTGGTGCTGGCACTCGTCCTGCGCCGAACGGCCGCGGCGGGGGACGACCACATCGGCGCCGGCCGCCCAGGAAGTTAGCAGAGGGGGCGACGAGCTGGCGCACCTGGTCCACATCGACCGTGACGCGCTTGGGCAGCGGGCCGAGATCCGGAGTGTCGCTCACCGGCAGTCCTCCCCTCATCGCCATCGTGACCAGCAGAAACCCGAGAACGCGACGACGCCGTGCGGGCTGCCGGCCGGCCGCGTATCGTCGGCATATCGAGAACCGCTTACATGCTCGCGACATCACGTTTTCTAGAATGAGAGCATGGGTTACAGCGAACCAGCACGAGCAGCGGCCCCCCGCACCCGCTCGCTGACGTCGTCCTCCCCGGTCGTTCCGACGGGGATCACGATCTACGGATGCGGCCCGGACGAGGCTGCCTTGTTCCGTCAGCTGGCGCCTCGCTTCGGCGCGCTGCTGACCATCACGGAGGCGGCGGTGTCCGAGGACAACGTCGATCTGGCTTTCGGAAATCGGTGCATCAGCGTCGGCCACAAGACGCACATCACCAACGGCACGCTGCTCGCGCTCAGCCGGGCCGGCGTGGAATACATCTCGACCCGAAGCATCGGCTACAACCACATCGACGTGCCGTATGCGGAGAGTGTCGGCACCTCCGTCGGCAACGTCGCGTACTCGCCGGACAGCGTGGCCGACTACACGCTGATGTTGATGCTGATGGCCGTGCGCCACGCGAAGTCCACGATCCGCAGTGCGGATGTCCATGACTACAGACTGGGCGACGTGCGCGGCAAGGAACTGCGCGATCTGACCGTCGGGGTAGTCGGGACGGGACGCATCGGCTCGGCGGTGCTCGACCGGCTGCGGGGTTTCGGCTGCCGGGTGCTGGCCTTCGACGATCGCCGTTCCGGCACCGCCCGATACGTTCCGTTCGACGAGTTGCTGCGGCAGAGCGATATTGTCACGCTGCATACCCCGCTGACCGCGGACACGCACCATCTCCTCAATTCCGACCGCATCGAGCGGATGCGGCACGGCGCATTCATCATCAATACCGGGCGCGGTTCGCTCGTCGACACCGAGGCCCTTATTTCAGCGCTGGAAAGCGGCCGACTCGGTGGCGCGGCACTGGATGTCCTCGAAGGAGAGGAAGGCATCTTCTACACCGACCGCCGAAACAAGCCCATTGAGAGTAAGGCGCTGTTGCGGCTCCAGGAAATGCCGAATGTGCTGATCAGTCCGCACATGGCATACTACACGGACCACGCGCTGAGCGACACCGTCGAGAACAGTCTTGTCAACTGCATGAACTACGAGAGGGTAAAACAGCATGGGTAGGTTGAAGGTCGGCATCTTATTCGGGGGAACCTCCGAAGAGCATCCCGTCTCCATCAAGTCCGCACAAGAGGTCGCAAAGAGCCTCGACACCGAGAAGTACGAGCCGTTCTGGATCGGGATCACCAAGTCCGGTGCCTGGCGGCTCTGTGACGGTCCCGGCGCGGATTGGGAGATCGGTGACGCCCGCCCGGCCGTGCTGTCGCCGGACAGAAACGTTCACGGACTTCTCGTCCTGGAGCAGGGGCAGTATCAGGAGATCCGCCTGGACGTCGTGTTGCCGGTGCTGCACGGCAAGCTCGGTGAGGACGGCGCCGTGCAGGGCCTGCTGGAGCTGTCCGGCATCCCTTACGTCGGCTGCGACGTCCAGAGTTCCGCCGTGTGCATGGACAAGTCCCTGGCCTACACGGTCGTCGGTGGCGCGGGTATCGCGACGCCGAAATACTGGATCGTCACGGCGGGCGAGGTGCCCGATCCCGATGAGCTCACCTATCCCGTCTTTGTGAAGCCGGCCCGCTCGGGGTCGTCCTTCGGCGTCAGCAAGGTGACCGGAAAGGAGGAGCTGCAGACCGCGGTGGAAACCGCGCGAGAGTTCGACTCGAAGGTGCTGATCGAGGAGGCGGTGGCCGGCAGCGAGATCGGATGCGCCATTCTGGGAAACGATGCCGAGCTGACCGCGGGTGAGGTGGACCGGGTCGATCTGTCTCATGGCTTCTTCAGAATCCACCAGGAGGCCACGCCTGAAACCGGCTCCGAAAACTCGACGTTCATCGTTCCCGCCGACATTCCGGCAGAGTCGCGCGAGCTCGTGCAGGAGACGGCCAAGGCCATCTATCGCGCCCTGGGCTGCCGGGGAATAGCCCGGGTGGACATGTTCCTCCAGGAGGACGGAACGGTCGTCCTCAACGAGGTGAACACCCTGCCCGGACTGACCTCGTACAGCCGTTACCCGAGAATGATGGCGGCCGCCGGGCTGCCGCTCGCCGCGGTGATCGACCGGATCGTGTCGTTGGCCCTGCCGGGAGACCTCCGATGAATGACGACTTCGCCTTCGTGGACGAACTCGTGCCGGGAATACGCTGGGACGCCAAGTACGCCACCTGGGACAACTTCACCGGCAAGCCGGTGGACGGCTATGTGGTGAATCGAATTGTCGGCACCAGGGCGTTGTGCGCCGCCCTGGGGCGAGCGCAGGAGCGGGCCGCGACCCTCGGCTTCGGCTTGCTTCTCTGGGACGGTTATCGGCCGCAGCGCGCCGTGGATTGCTTTGTGCGCTGGTCGGAGCAGCCGGAGGACGGCCGGAAGAAGGCGCGGCACTACCCGAATATCGACAGACCCGCGATGTTCGAGCAGGGATATGTCGCTGCCAAGTCGGGCCACAGCCGCGGTAGCACCGTTGACCTGACGATCTATAACATCGCCACCGGCGAGCTCGCTGCCATGGGCGGCGACCACGACGTGATGGATCCGATCTCCCATCATGGCGCGAGCGGAATCACCCCGGTCGAGGCGAAGAACCGCGAGCATCTCTGCGCCATCATGGAGGACAGCGGATTCAATCGCTATGACAACGAGTGGTGGCACTACTCGCTGAGGGACGAGCCCTATCCTGACACGTATTTTGATTTTCCCATCGCCTAGCTGAGCCGGCCGAGGAGTCGTTCCTGGACTGCTCGCGGTGACCTCCGGGGTGTGGTGC
>Ga0307516_10001067_pt1 | contig 38191 bp, 39 predicted proteins | sample 19_EM_MG_FD_203310 | JGI IMG/M metagenome (GOLD analysis project Ga0307516, IMG submission 203310) | Populus trichocarpa ectomycorrhiza microbial communities from riparian zone in the Pacific Northwest, United States - 19_EM | ecosystem: Host-associated > Plants > Roots > Unclassified | place... | reverse complement strand
GGCCGTCTTCGCCGGGGAGCCCCTACCCGAGATGTCCCCCGGCACCGACGGCTGGCGCGCCTGCGTCGAGGCGCTGGCCCGGCTGCAGTGGGCGATGTACCGGCGCCACCCCTGGCTCGCCCAGGCTATCTCGTTCACCCGGCCGCTGCTCGCCCCGCGCGCGATGGCCCACACGGAGTGGACCATGCGCGCGCTCGACGGGCACGGTCTCGCCCCCGACGTGCTGTTCCTGGCCGCGGTCACGGTCGCCAACTACGTGCGCGGCACGGCCGTCAACATCGAGGAGGAGGCGCAGGCCGAGCAGGAGACCGGGCTGGACGAGGAACAGTGGATGGACACCCAGCAGTCCCGGCTCGGCGAGATCCTGGGCAGCGGCGACTACCCGCTGATGGCGCGGGCCGTGGCGGACGAGGATCTCGAGTTCGACGTGGACCGGCTCCTGGAGTTCGGCCTGCAGCGCCTGCTGGACGGGCTGGCGCCGTTGCTGCGGGGTTGATCAGCGCCAGAAGGTGGCGACCGCGGCGTTGATCAGCGTCAGCGCGATGATGCCGATGAAGTGGCCCCGGTTGACCTCGGCGCGCTTGCGCGGCACGAAGACCATGATGAAGATCAGGATCGCGATCACCAGCTTCACGGCCAGTTTCACCGGGCTGGGCTCGTCGTCACCGCCACCGCGCAGCGGCGCCGCCAGCGCCAGGCCGGTGAGCACCTGGATGATCGAGCCCCAGAGCATCGCCGGGTTGATCCGCAGCTTGCCCGAGACGAACTGCGCGATCGCGCCGCCGAGCAGCATCGCGAAACCGATCAGGTGCGCATACCGCAGGATCAACCGCAGTGCCTCCACGCCGGGGGCTCCTCTCGTCCAGGTGGGGACAGCTTAGGGTGCCGGGCGGCGGGCGATCGTCAGCAGGTGGCTGCTCGCGCCCAGCAGGCTCGGCTCGTCCTCGACGCGGCGCAGCTTGTCCAGCATGATGCCGGTCAGCCGCTCGTCGGCGAGGAAGTCCGTCAGCCGCGTACCGGTCATCCACACCGGCCCCTCGACCGCGACCGTGCGCGTGGCGGTGAGACCGGCCTCGGTCGCCTCGGCGGCCGGCTCCTCGGGGCGGTGGAAGTAGGCGCTGGTGAACCACCGCGACTCCGCACCGGCATTGAGATGCACGCCGTCGTCCAGCGCCCGGTCCACGACCGACACGAACTCCGGTTCGGCGTAGTACCCCTTCACCACGCCGTCGAACAGCGACGCGAACCGGCTGATCACCGCGCCGACCACCACCCCGCCCGGCCGCACGACCCGGGCGGCCTCGCGCCACGCCGTGACCCGGTCGGCGCGCTCCGGCAGGTGATAGAGCGGGCCGAACAGCAGGACGGCGTCGGCGCTCGCATCCGGCTCGGGCAACGCCCGGGCGTCACCCGGCACGGCGGTCACCCCGGGCAGGGCGCCGGCGGCGGCCACGTGGTCCGGGACCGGGTCGATCACCTGTACGGCGTAGCCGGCCTCGGCCAGCGGGCGGGCGTAGACCCCGGTGGCCCCGCCGACGTCGACGATGCGGGCCGGCGCGGGCGGCAGGACCCGGGTCAGCACGTCCCAGGTACGCAGGAACTCCAGGCGGCCGGTGCCGGCGGCGAGGCGCAGGTGCTCACCGCCGCGTTCGTAATATTCGAGGATCTCGGGGCTCAGCATGTCCACCATGCTCGATGCCCCGGGCCGCCCGGTCGACCGAGTTATCCGCGTGTCGCTGTCGCCCGGGGCACGCCGCGTAAGTCATCCTAGGAACCTAGGGTCTGGAGATATGCCATGACGATCAACCCCGGCGCCGCCGAGTTCCCGCACCGGCAGATCGCCGCCCAGCTGCGCGAACGCATCCGCCGCGGCGACTGGAACGCCGGCGAGCGGCTCCCCTCGATCCCCGCGATGGCCGAGATGTTCGGCGTGGCCAAGCAGACCGTGCAGCGCACCGTCGACCAGCTCCGGGTCGAGGGCATCCTGATCACCAAGCCGGGTTCCGGCACGTACGTCCGCGGCACCCGCCGCCGGCTCAACCGGCTCTCCCGCGGCCGGTACGGCGCCCACCGCGGCTACCACGCGGACCTGGCCGCCCGGTACCGCCAGCAGTTGGCCGGCGTCGGCCGGGAGGCCGCGCCGCCCGAGGTGGCGGACGCGTTCGGCGTCCGCGACGGCACCGAGATGCTGGTACGGCGCCACCTGGTGCGCGCCGACGACGCCACGGTCGAGGTGGGCGCGTCGTGGTTCCGGGTGACCGACGCGACCGGAACGTCGCTGGAGCGGGCCGAGTCGTTCGGCCGGCCGCTCTACCAGGAGGCCGAGGAGGCGATCGGGCGGCGCTACGCGTCGGCGACCGACACCATCAGCGCCCGGCAGCCCAGCCGGGAGGAGGCGGAGATCCTCCAGATCCGCCCGGACACCCCGGTGCTGCACCTGCTGCACGTGGCCTTCGACGAGACCCGCAAGCCGATCGAGGTGGCCCAGGCGACCTGGCCGGGCCCGATGACGACCCTGACCGAGGAATACCGCATCCCGGCGCCGGCCCCCGAGCCCGACCCGGATCCGGGCCTCACCCTCGCCTGACACCGGGTTGACCGGAGCCCGTCGCGCCCCCGTCAGCCGCGGCCGACCCGGTTGAGCAGGTCGCGCAGCACCCGCTGCTCGGCGGGCTCGATCGCGTTGAAGATCCCCTCGGCGGCCTCGGCGGCGAGGACCTTGGCGCGGGCGACGAGCCGCTCGCCGTCGGGCGTGAGCGAGACCTGGCGGGCCCGCCGGTCGGCGGGATCGGCGCGGCGCACGGCCGCGCCGAGCCGTTCCAGATCGTCGACGGTGCGGCCCATCGCCGACTTGTCCGCGTGCAGTTCCTCGCCGATCCGGGTCTGGCTCAGCGCGCCCCGGCGGTCGAGCACCAGCAGGACGCCCAGGTGCCGGGTCTCGATGCCCAGCGGGCGTAGCGCCTCGTTGCCCTGCCGGGCGGCCCGGGCGTGTGCGGCGCGCAGCAGCATGCCGAGTTGCGTGGGCAGGCTCAGCGCCGGCTCGGCGACGGGTCGGTCCAGATCCACTCTCGCACTATAGGCGTCCCGGGGGTTACTCTCGTTTGAGAATTTCTCGATCGAGAGGATTTGCCATGCGCACGCACGGGGCCTGGATCACGTTCCGGATCCTCAGCACGATCACCGCCGTCCTCGTCTTCGACCAGGCCGTCTTCGCGGGCCAGTTCCTGGCCGGCAGCTTCGGCGCCCTGCACACCCACCGCGACAACGCCACGTACTCCGGGCTGGCGGCGCTGGCCTCGGCTCTCGCGGGGCTGGTGGCCCGGTGGCGCGGCGGCGGGCCGTGGTGGCCGGCGGTGGCCTGCGCGGGCCTGTTCGCGCTGATCGCGGCGCAGATCGCGGTCGGCTTCGCCCGGTTGCTGACGGTGCACATCCCGCTCGGCGTAGCGATCATCGCCCTGACCGTGGCGATCTGCGTCCGCGCGTGGCGAACCCCGCAACACCGGCCCAGCACGACCGGGCGCGACACAACCGAGCCCAGCGCCGCTGGACCGGGCACGACTTCTGGGGAAGGCGACGGGCGGGCGGCGAGCGGGGTCTCGGGGCCGGACCGGATCGCGCCGGTCGCCGCCGGGGCCGACGACCGGGCAGCCCGCTCGTGAGCCGGCTGAGCAGGCGGGACCTGCTGCGTGCCCTCGGCGGCACGGCTGTCGCCGCGGGGGTCGGCGTCCCGTTCGCCCGGGGCGTTCGCGGTGCCACCTCGACCGGGGCGCCACTCCCGAGCCGGTTGCCGTTGCCGCGCCCGTACCAGCGGCCGTTGACCTTGCCCGAGACGCTCCGGGCCGGGCCCGGCGGGCTGTACACCATCGTGCAGCGGCCCGGGGTCGCCGAGATCCTGCCGGGGGTGCGGACGCCGATCTGGGGCTACCAGGGCCGGTTTCCCGGGCCGACGCTGCGCAGCCGCAGCGGGCAGGAGATCGTCGTCCGGCACCGCAACGAGTTGCCGGTGCCGACCGTGGTGCACCTGCACGGCGGGCACACGCCGGCCGCCGACGACGGATTTCCCACCGACCTGGTGTTCCCGGTCGGGACCGGGCCGGTGCAGGCGCATGCCGGGCATCACGATCCGCTGGCCCGGGTCGCCATCGGCAGCCGCGACCACCGGTACCCGATGCGGCAGCGGGCCGCCACGCTCTGGTACCACGACCACCGGATGGACTTCACCGGTCCGGACGTCTGGCGCGGGCTCGCCGGCTTCCACCTGATCGGCGACGACGAGGAGGACCGGCTGCCGCTGCCGCGCGGCGACCGGGACCTGCCGTTGATGATCACGGACCGGTCGTTCGCCGCCGACGGTTCCCTCGCCTATCCGGTACGGGGCGACGGGCCCGGTGTCACGACACGCTATGCCGCCGGGGTGCTCGGTGACGTCATTGTGGTCAACGGCGTCGCGTGGCCGTACCGGGAGGTGCCGGCCGTCCGGCACCGGTTGCGGTTGCTCAACGCCTCGAACGCGCGGCGCTACCGGCTGACGCTCGACCCGCCGCCGCCCGGCGGGCCGGCCTTCGCGCAGATCGGCACCGACGGCGGGCTGCTGGCGGCGCCGGTCTGGCACGACGCGGTGGAGATCGCGCCGGCCCAGCGTTTCGACGTGGTGGTGGACTTCGGCCGGTACCGGCCCGGAAGCATCGTCCGGCTGGTCAACACGTGGGGCACCGGCGGCACCCGGGACGTGCTGGAATTCCGGGTCGGCGCGCCGGCGCCGGACGGCACCGCGGTGCCCGCCCGGCTGTCCGAGGTGCCGCCGGCGGAGGTGCCGGTGACGACGCGGACGTTCCGGCTACGGCACGATCCGGTACGCGGAATGACCGGCTGGACCATCGACGGCAAGCCGTTCGACCCCGCCCTGAGCGTCGCCCGGCCGCGGCTCGGGCAGCCGGAGCTGTGGCGCCTCGGGTCCGACTTCCACCACCCCGTGCATCTGCACCTCGCGCCGTTCCGGGTGCTGTCGCGCGGCACCGGCGGGCCCGGGGCCTACGACCACGGCTGGAAGGACACCATCGACCTGCGCCCGGCCGAGCAGGCGGCGCTGCTGGTGCGCTTCGACGACTACGCCGGGCGCTTCCTGCTGCACTGCCACAACCTCGAACATGAGGACATGGCGATGATGGCCGCCTTCACCACCACCTAGCCGCCGTCACGGCCGGACGACCGGCACCACGTCCTTGTGCGACAGCAGGCCGTCGGTGAAGCACAGCCGGTACGCCGGCGACAGCGAGCGCGCGACCGTCCGGTAGAAGCGGCACTCGTCCGTGCCCGGTGGATCCCTCGGCGCGCCCTCCGGCCGTTCGGCGTTGTCCGCCTGATACGCCGGCAGCTGGGGGGCCACGGACGGCTCGCTCTGTCCGATGCGCAGCTGGGCGTACACCTGCGGGCCGAGCACCGAGCGCGGCGCGGTGTAGAGGTCGTACCCGAAGCTCAGCACCAGCACCACGGCCAGGACCACCGACGGCACCCAGATCGCGCCCATGATGCTGCGCCGCACCCGCCGGCGCGCCAGATCGAGCGTCCGCCGCGCGCCCGGCTGGGCGGCCGCGGCCCCGGCGTCGAGCGGCAGCCGGGTGGTCACCTCGAAACCGCCGCCCGCCGGGCGCGACCACAGCCGCCCGCCGGCCAGCCGGACGCGCTCATCCAGGGTGACCAGCCCGTAGCCGCCGGGCCCCGCCCCGGGCGGCGGACCCGCCGGCGGCGCCGCGCTGGTCACCGTGATGGTCGCCTCCCGGGCCGGAGCGTCGACGCCGAGCCGCACGGTGACAGCGGCGCCCGGCGCATGCTTGGCCGCGTTGGTCAGGGCCTCCTGCACCACCCGGTACGCCGCGCGGTCCGCCATCGGCGGCAGCACGGGCAGCGCGCCGTCCAAGGTCACCGCCATCGACGATTCGGCGGCCCGTTCGACCAGGGCGGCCACCGTGTCGCCGGCCGGCAGCACCGGCGCCGAGTCGGTGTCCTCCCGCAGCACCGTGATGACCTCGCGGAGCCGCTCGGTGGTCCGGGCCGCGGACTCCCGCAGTTCGGCCGCGGCGATCCGGGCGGAGGCGTTCAGCCCCGGGTCCACCTGCAGCGCGGCGGCGCGCAGCGCGAGCAGGCTCAGCTCGTGGCCCAGCGAGTCGTGCATGTCGGCGGCGATCCGGGACCGCTCCCGCAACCTCATCCGTTCGCCGATCAGCTCCTGCTCCCGCTCCAGCCGCTCGGCGAGCTCCCAGCCGGCCCGGACCAGCGCGTCGTGCTGGCGGGCGTAGCGGCCGGCCAGCCACGGGATCATGAGGTTGAGCAGGGCGGTGCCGAGCAGGGTCAGCCAGCTCGACAGCATGGCGTCCGGCCGGACCGCCACCAGCACCAGTCCGGCGAGACAAACCCCGCCGAAGAACAGCAGGCCGGCACGCAGCTCCGCGGTGCGCCGGCCGAGCAGGAAGCTCATCACGATCATGGCGATCATGAACATGTCGGTGTACAGCTCCGGCGACACGGCCAGGCTCAGCCCGGCCGGCACGGCGGCCGCCACGACCGGGTGCCGCCGCCCCACGGCCACCGCCGCGCCGAGCAGGAGCACCAGGGCCACCCGCCCGGCGAACGGCACGGCCAGGTCGTCGGTGGCGAAGACCGGCACGCCGACCGCGAGCCACACCAGGAGGTCGACGCCCCGCCGGATGCTCAGCATGGGCATGGCGCAGCACGCTACGCGCCGGTGCCGGCGCCGCACATCTGGCGAAAGTCAGTAATTTCGGTGCCGGGACAGCTCAGCCCGGCGGGATCAGGCCGGCCTCGTGCGCCAGCACCGCCGCCTGGACGCGGTTCTTCACCTCCAGGCGGCTCAGCACCGCGCTCACGTACGCCTTGACCGTGCCCTCCACCAGGAACAGCCGCTCGCCGATCTCGGCATTGGACAAGCCGGCGCCGACCAGCGCCAGCACGTCCCGCTCGCGGGGGCTGAGCACCGCGATCCGCTCCCGCGCCGCGCTCCGCCGGCTCATCCGACCGCCGCTCACCTGCTGGATCACCCGGCGCGCGATCCGCGGCGACAGGTACGCGGCGCCGCTGTGCGCCGCCCGCACCGCCGCCATCAGCTCGTACGGGTCACCGGACTTGAGCAGGAAACCGCTCGCGCCGCCATCCAGCGCGGCGGTGATGTAATCGTCCTCGGAGAACGTCGTCAGGATGACCACCGCCACGTCCGGCGCCGCCCGGCGCAGCTCCGCCGCCGCGCCGAGACCGTCCAGCACCGGCATCCGGATGTCCAGCAGCGCCACGTCCGGCCGGTGCGCGCGGGCCAGGTCGACCGCCGCCCGCCCGTCGGCTGCCTCGGCCACCACCTCGATGTCCGGGGCGGCGGCCAGGATGGCGCGCACACCGGCCCGCACGACGGCCTCGTCGTCGGCGAGCAACACGCGGATCACCGGTCCGACGGTAGTACGGGTCCGCTCGCGCGCGGCGATCCAGGCTCCGGTGCCTGCCGACAGTCCTCACTCGACATTGATCGCGTCTCACTCCGCACAGTTCGCGTCTCACCCGGCATTGATCGCGTCCACGCGGCATCCGATCGCGTCTCACGCGGCATTGGTCGCGTCTCACGCGGCATTGGTCGCGTCTCACGCGGCATTGGTCGCGTCTCACGCGGCATTGGTCGCGTCTCACGCGATGTTGATCGCGTCTCACGCGATGTTGATCGCGTCTCACGCGATGTTGATCGCGTCTCACTCGGTATTGATCGCGGCGAGTAGGTCGAGGCTGGCGGCGCGGCGGGCGGGCCAGAGCGCGGCGAGGATGCCCACCAGCGCGGCCGCGGCCAGGCAGAGCGCCAGCCGGCCCCACGGCAGCACGAGGGCCCAGGTGTCGACGCCCAGGGTGGCGACCAGCCTGCCGGCCGCCCAGCCGAGGAAGATGCCGAGCCCGACGCCGAGCACCCCGCCGAAGAGCGAGATGACCATCGACTCCAGGCGGACCATCCGCCTGACGCCGGTGCGGTCCAGGCCGATCGCGCGGAGCAGGCCGATCTCTCGCGCGCGTTCGTGTACCGACATCGCCAGGGTGTTGACCACTCCGAGGACGGCGACGACGACGGCCAGCGCGAGCATCCCGGAGAGGATGGTCAGGATGACGCCGACCGTGCCGGTGATCTCGCCGGCCAGGTCCTGCTTGTCCTTGATCCGGATCGCCGGGCTGTCGCCCAGCGCCGTCCGCAGGGTCCGCTCGGCCGCCTCGCCGGCGCCGCCCCTGGTCTTGACCAGGATTTCGGTGTCGGCGACGCGGTCCAGATGCGGGTCCATCACGGAGATGTCGGTCTTCACCCCGTCGTCGAAGTCGCTGTCGTAGCGGCCGGTGATCTCCAGCTGGTCGTGCGCGCCGTCGGGCCAGGTGATGTCGATGGTGTCGCCCAGCCGCCAGCCCTTCGCCCTGGCGGTCTCCACGTCGACGATGGCCGTGTGCCCGGCGACGAAGGAGCCGTCGATCATGCCCAGGTTGAGCAGCCGGCCGATGTCGGCGGTGCGGAAGCCGACCACCGTCTGCTCGGCGCCGTCCACCCGGGCGGGGATCTCGCGCCTCGGTGACACCGCGGTGACCTCGTCCAGCTCGCCCAGCGTCGTGGCCGCGTCCGACGCCAGCGGGCCGGAACCGGCCATGCTGACGATGTAGTCGCCGCGCACGAAGTCCGAGGCGGCCAGCTCGTGGACGGCCCGGTCCGCGCCGGCGCCGATCACGGTGAGGCCGGCGATCAGCGTGAGGCCGACGGTCAGCGCGGACGCGGTGGCCGCGGTGCGGCGCGGGTCGCGCCCGGCGTTCTGCCGGGCCAGTTTGCCGATCACACCGAACCGGTTCAGGGCCGGTGCCGCGGCGGCGATGATCGGCCGGGACAGCAGCGGGGTCAGCACGAACACGCCGGTCAGCAGGAGCGCCGCACCCACGCCCAACCAGAGCTCGCCGTCGACCATGGTGGTGGCGGCTGTCACCAGAACCGCGCCGGCGCCGGCCAGGACGGCACCGGTGGCGTTACGTGCCACCAGTGACTGGACGCTGTCCGGTGTGTGCACGCCGCTCATCGCGGCGATCGGCGAGACCCGCCCGGCGCGGCGGGCCGGCAGCCAGGCGGCGAACAGGGTGACACCGACGCCGAGGGCCAGCGAGACGCCGACCGTGGTGGCGTCGACGACCAGTGGGCCGTCGGGCAGCGTGCTGTCGGTGGCGGACAACACGGCGCGCACGCCGGCCGCGATGCCGATGCCGACCGCGAGCCCGGCCGCGGCGGCGGCAAGACCGACCACGGCGGCCTCGACCAGCACCGAGCGGGTCACCTGGCGGCGGGTGGCGCCGAGCGCGCGCAGCAGCGCGAGCTCCCTGGTGCGCTGGGTGACCAGCATGGTGAAGCTGTTGAGGATCAGGAAGGCTCCGACGAACAGCGCGACACCGGCGCAGGCGAGCAGCACCTGGGAGAGCGCGGTGAAGCTGTCGGCGTTCGTCCGCGCCTGCTCGGCGGCGAGCTCCGCGGCGGTGACGGCCTGGACCCCGTACGCCAGCAGGCCCGTCGCCCGCTGCCTCAGCTGGTCCGGGCTGCTGCCCGGCGCGACCGTCAGATCGATCTGGTTGTAGCGTCCGGGCTCGGCGAAGAGCCGCTGGCCGGTGGCGGTGTCGAAGAGGGTGAGGGTGCCGCCCGCGGCGACGTTGCCGTCGTCGGTGGCGAAGATGCCGGTGACCCGCTCCGTCCGGACGGGGCCGCTGACCGACAGCCGGACGGTGTCGCCGACGGCGTATCCGGTGCGCTCGGCGGTCCGGGCGTCGATGGCGATCTCACCCTCGGTCCCGGGCGCCCGGCCCCGGATCATCGGATAGCGGACGTCCTGGCCGTCGGCGCCGGCGTAGTTGGCGCCGGTTGTGGCCCAGCCCTCCCCGACCAGCTGCCCGTCCGGGCCGGCCAGCGCGGCGAAGCCGGACACCGAGCCGACAGCGGCGGCGGCGCCGGGCAGGGCGCGCGCCCGAACCAGCAGATCCTGGTCGAGCAGCCGGCCGGTGTCGTGGCCGACCGCGCTCCGGGCGGCCCGCAGCCGGACGTCGACTCCGGTGAAGCTGTCCTCGGCGCTGCCGGTGTACGCGGCGGACACGGTGCTGGTGAAGACCAAGGTGCCGGCGACGAAGGCCACGCCGAGCAGGACGGCGAGTGCTGTCAGCAGCAGCCGGGCCTTGTGTGCGAGCACATTGCGCAGGGCGGCGCGGACCATGGTCAGCTCACCCGCCCCGCGGCGTCGAGGGCCTTCACCCGATCGAGGATCTGATCGGCGGCCGGCTCACGCAGCTCGCCGACGAGGCGCCCGTCGGCGCGAAACACGACGCGGCCGGCGAAGGCGGCCGCCACCGGATCGTGGGTGACCATCACGACGCTCTGACCGAACTCACGAACCGAGTCGCGCAGCAGCCCCAACACCTCGGCGCCGGAGCGGGAGTCGAGGTTGCCGGTCGGCTCGTCCGCGAAAATGATCTCCGGCCGGGCGGCGAGCGCACGGGCCACGGCGACGCGCTGCTGCTGGCCGCCCGAGAGCTGTCCGGGCCGGTGATCGAGCCGGTCGGCCAACCCGACGGCGGCGACCACCTGCTCCAGCCACTCCCGGTCCGGCGTCCGGCGATGTCCAGGGGCAGCGTGATGTTCTCGGCCGCGGTCAGCGTCGGCAGCAGGTGGAAAGCCTGGAAGACAAAGCCGACCTTGTTGCGGCGCAACCGGGTGAGCTGGTCGTCCGTCAGCCCGGTCAGCTCCGTCCCGCCGATGCGGGAGGAACCGGACGTGACGGTGTCCAGGCCGGCCATGCAGTGCATCAGGGTGGACTTGCCGGAGCCGGAGGGGCCCATGATGGCGGTGAACTCCCCGCGGCCGAACGCCACGGAAACCTTGTCCAGCGCCACCACCCGGGTCTCGCCCCGGCCGTAGACCTTCGTCAGATCCGTGGCTCGGGCGGCGGCATGGTCTGCGGCTTCTCTCATGCCGCCGAACGTAGGGATGAGGGCGCGGGAACGGCTGCCTCCGATCGTCAGCCGACGGTACTGACTTTCGTCAGGTGACGAGGGTGGGTGACGGTTGGTGAGTTGGACGTTTCTTGCGGTATCGCGCAGCCCGCATGCCACCGTGGAGAGCCTCAGCGTGCACACCGGAGATCCTGTCCGATTCGTGACTCTTTGATCGGTGGATCTCGTCCCGGGGTGGCGGCTCGCCTCAGATCTTGAAGCGGCATGGCCCGCTCCGGAACCTTCAGCAAGACCCTTCGGTGCTCCCTACTGTCAAGTGCCTGGGTCGTTGGGCGTAATGCCGGGCATTTCGGGCGGGGATGCTCCCGCCGAGTCGCGACCGCACAGCGTTGACCGAAGATGCGTCGCGGCGGTGCGGAGCGGACCGTGCCGCACAAGATCCCCACCGGGCTGCCCGCCCCCAGGTCGACGTTGATGCGCGCGGGCGCGACCGCACCCCCACAAGATCCGCGCCTCATCACCAATCCCGGACCGACGTTGATGCGCGCGGGCGCGGAGGGCGGACCATGCCGTCGCAAGATCTGGCCCAGCGCACTCGGGTCGGCTGGACGTGGACGGGCCGCCCAGGCCTGTTGCTGGAGCGACGGTGTGCGGAACTTACGCCCGCCCTGAAGCCTGCCAGATCCTCGCCGTCTCGCCGGCCCAGGAACAACATAATTCCGCGCGGGCGCGGAACAGACCACATCGCAACAAGATCCTCGCCGCGGACACCGACCCGGACCGACATAGATGCGCGCGGGCTCGCAGCGGACCACGCCGCGACAAGGTCCGGCCGCGACTTCGAGCAGGGCTGTGGGCGCGATCGCCTGATCGGGGTACTGCGATCAATGGGCGACCCCGTCACGCAGCAGACGCCCCGAACCCCGGTCTCCAAGATCGCGACGGGTGGCTGGGGGACGAAATGGTCAGGATGTGGTCGCTGTGCCCGGTATGCGGAGCGGGTCCAGGTCGTGGACGTGGCGCCCGGTTGGAGGGACCGTCGGCTCGGTTCGTTCGCCTGATCCGCCGGCCGGGCCGGCCCGGCCGACACGATCGCCTGGCGTCACCACCAGCGCGGCGGCCAGACCGCCCCTCCGGAAGGTGCCTAGAGGCGGATGCCGAGGAGGGCGTCGACCGTCTGGGCCATCAGGGCCGGCGCCTGCGTGTCGTCGCCCACGCCGGACACCGCCGCCTCGGACCAGGCGTCGACCAGCGCCAGCGCCGCCGGGGTGTCGAGGTCGTTGTGCATGGCCTCGCGCACCGCGGCCAGCAGGCCCTCGCCCGACGGGCCGGCCGGTGCCGTCGCGGCCTCGCGCCAGCGGGCCAGGCGCTGCTGGCCGGCCTTGAGCACGTCGTCGGTCCACTGGCGGTCGGTGCGGTAATGCTCGGCGAGCAGGCTCAGCCGGACGGCCATCGGGTCCACGCCGTCGGCGCGCTGGCGGGAGACGAAGACCAGGTTGCCCTTGGACTTCGACATCTTCTCGCCGTCCAGGCCGATCATGCCGGCGTGCACGTAGTGCCGGGCGAACGGGGCCGTGCCGGTGAGCCGTTCGGCGTGCGCCGCCGAGCACTCGTGGTGCGGGTAGAGCAGGTCGTTGCCGCCGCCCTGCACGTCGATGGTCTCGCCGAGCAGGCCCAGGGCGATGGTGGCGCACTCGATGTGCCAGCCCGGGCGGCCGGGGCCGAGGTCGCCGCCGTCCCAGGCGGGCTCGCCGTCGCGGGCGCCGCGCCACAGCAGCGGGTCGAGCGGGTCGCGCTTGCCCGGGCGCTCCGGGTCGCCGCCGCGCTCGGCGGAGAGCGCCAGCATCTCCTCGCGCGAGAGGTGCGACTCGTAGCCGAACCGCGGGGCCGCCTCGATCGTGAAGTAGACGTCGCCGGTGCCGTCCGCCAGCCGGTAGGCCGCGCCGGCCTCGATCAGCTCGCGCACGTGGGCCGCGATCGCCGGGATGGACTCGACCGCGCCGACGTAGTGCGCCGGCGGGATCATCCGCAGCGCCTCCATGTCCTCGCGGAACAGGGCCGTCTCGCGCATCGCCAGGACCACCCAGTCCTCGCCGTCGCGGGCCGCGCGCTCCAGCAGCGGGTCGTCGATGTCGGTGACGTTCTGCACGTAGCGCACGGCCAGGCCGGCGTCGCGCCAGGCGCGCTGGACCAGGTCGAACGTGATCATCGTGGCGGCGTGGCCGAGATGGGTCGCGTCGTAGGGGGTGATGCCGCAGACGTACATCGTCGCGATGTCACCCGGGGTCGTGGGCTGCACCGACCGGCGGGCCGAGTCGTACAGCGCGGGCGGCGTCGCCGTCCCCGGCAGCGTCGGCACCTCGTGCCCCGTCCATGCGTCCATGGTCACGAGCCTATCCAGCACCACCGACAGAAAACCGCCCGGCGTGAGTAAAGCCTCAGACCGGCGGCCAGGGCACGGCCGGCCATTCCTGGGGCGGCCTCGGGAAGCGGGCCGCGCGCAGCAGCCGGCGCACTCGCAGCCGGGCGTGCTGCACCTCGGTCAGCGTGAGGTGCTCCTCGAGGGCAGCGCCCAGCGCGCCGTCGAGCTGCGCGCCCAGCGCGGACAGCACCTCGACCGACTCGGCCGGGATCGCCTTGCCCGTCCAGCCCCAGAGCACCGTGCGGAGTTTGTTCTCCACGTGGAAGCAGACGCCGTGATCGACGCCGTGGATGCGGCCGTCGGGGCCGTACAGCACGTGGCCGCCCTTGCGGTCGGCGTTGTTGATGACCGCGTCCAGCACGGCCAGGCGGGACAGCCGCGGGTCGTCGGCGTGGGCCAGCGCGTACGCGTCGCCGTCGTCGTCGCGGGCCGCGGCGACCGCGAACCAGCCCGGCGGCACGTCGTAGGCCGGGACGAAGCCGATCAGCGACTCGACCTCCGCCGGCTCGTCGATCCAGAGCTGGCAGGCGCCCGGGCCGAGCGGGCCGTCGCGCAGGATCGTCGGCGGCACCAGCCCCCAGCCGGTCGCCTGGGAGACCAGGAACGCGGAGACCTCGCGCCCGGCGAGCGTGCCGTCCGGGAAGTCCCAGAGCGGCCGCTCGCCGCGCACCGGCTTGTAGACGCAGCGCCGGGTCAGCCCGTCGAGGGTGATCTCGGCGCGCAGGGTGGTGTTGGAGGCGTCGACGAGCCGGCCCTCGAGCTCCATCACGCCGCGGCTGAGCAGCTCGAGGGCGTCAGACTCCGCGAGCACGCTGGCCGGCTCCGTCGTCACCGGTGGTAGCCGTTGTGCCGGGGGCAGAGGTGGCCGGCCGGGTCGAGCGGCTGGCCGCAGAGCGGGCACGGCGGCCGGCCGGCCGCGACCACGCGCCGGGCCCGGTCGATGAACGCGCGGGTCGCCTCGGGGGTGAGCCGGACCCGGAGCCGGTCGAGGTCGTCGTCGGGCTCGTCGTCATCGTCGTCGATCGGGTCGTCGTCATCGTCGTCGGCGATCGGGTCGTCGTCCTCGCCGAGCTCGACCTCCGCGTCGCCCTCGCCGGCCTCGATCGCCTCGATGACGACCGTGGTGGTGTCGACGTCGAAGGCGAGGCCGAGCGTGCCGACGCGGAACTCCTCGTCGACGGGGGTGTCGAGCGGCTCGTTGTCGTTGATCGCGAGCACGGGGACCTCGGGCAGGTCGACGCCGAACCGGCGGCCGGCCTCGGTGAGCAGCTCCTCCAGCTTTTCGGCGAGCAGCGACACCTGGACCTTCTCCAGCGCCACGCTGACCACCCGGCCGCCACCGCGGGCCTGAAGGAAGAATGTCCGGTCACCCGGCTCGCCCACCGTCCCGGCGACGAACCGCTCGGGCGGCTCGAAAGCATGCACCTGGTGGGTCATGGGTTCGACCCTATCCGCCCGCGCACGCGAGCGCGCTGCCCACCGGCACGGTTCGCCGAGGGCGCAACGCATACACACACTGTGGTGACGCGCCGACTACCGATCGTACTCACGCGCCGCCGCCTGAGCCACCGCCCACGGCCGCGTCGGACTCCGGCAGCGCGCCCTCGGCGGGCTTCGGGGGCACCAGTGCCGACAGGTCGGCGGTGTCGTTGAGCCGCACCAGGAAGGGGCGGGTCGGGGTGTAGCGGATGACGCTGACCGACGCCGGATCCGCCACCAGGCGCTGGAACTCGTCGAGGTGCAGGCCCATCGCGTCGGCCACGATGGCCTTGATCACATCGCCGTGGCTGCACGCCAGCCAGAGCGCCTCCGGGCCGTGGGTGGCGGTCACCCGGGCGTCCCAGCGGCGGATCGTGGCCACCGCGCGCGCCGACATGGCCGCCATCGCCTCGCCGTTGGGGAAGACGGCCGCGCTGGGGTGCTGCTGGACGACCGGCCAGAGCGGCTCGGCGGCGAGTTCGGAGAGCGGGCGGCCCTCCCAGTCGCCGTAGCCGCACTCGATCAGGCCGTCGTCGACCTCCGGCACGATCTCCGGCAGGGCCAGCTCCAGGGTCTGCCGGCAGCGGATCAGCGGGCTGGTCACCACGGCGGCGAGCGGCAGCTTGCGCAGCCGCTCACCGACCCGCTGGGCCTGGCCCCGGCCGGTGTCGTCCAGCTCGACCGGCAGCCGGCCGGCGAGCCCGCCGGCGGCGTTGGCGGTGGTCCGCCCGTGGCGGAGCAGCAGAACGGTGGCCACGGCTACTCGGCCACGCCCGAGGCCTCGTACGCCTCCGCGACGGTGCGCAGGGTGGCGATGCCGCTCTCCAGGTCGCCCACGTACGGGCTGATCGAGAGGGTGCCGACGCCCGCGGCCGCATACTCGCGGATGCGCTCGGTGATCCGCGCCTTCGGGCCGATCATCGCCGTCCTGGTGATGAAGTCCTGCGGGATCGCCGCCGCCGCCTCGCGCGGCTTGCGGTCCAGGTAGAGGTCCTGGATCTCCTTCGCGGCGTCCGCGTAGCCCATCCGGACGGCGAGCTGGTTGTAGAAGTTCTGCTCGCGGCTGCCCATGCCGCCGACGTACAACGCCGTGTACGGCCGGATCTGGTCGGCGCCCGCCGCGATGTCGTCGCCGACCACCACCGGCACGGTGGGCGCCACGTCGAAGCCGGTCAGCCCGGCGCCGGACTTGGCCCGCCCGCGCTCGATGTGCTGCAGATACTCCCCCGCGGCGTCGGGGGCGTAGAAGATCGCCAGCCAGCCGTCGGCGATCTCGCCGGCCAGCTCCAGGTTCTTCGGGCCGACCGCCGCCAGGTAGATCGGGATGCGCTCGCGCGGCGGGTGGAAGCCGAGCCGCAGCGCCTTGCCGGGGCCGTCGGGCAGCGGCAGCGTGTAGTGCTCGCCGTCGTAGGCCACCGGCTTGCGGGCGACCGCCAGCCGGACGATGTCGACGTACTCGCGGGTGCGGCCCAGCGGCTTGCCGAAGCGGACGCCGTGCCAGCCCTCGGAGACCTGCGGGCCGGAGACGCCGAGACCCAGCCGGAACCGGCCGCCGGAGAGGGCGTCGATGGTCGCGGCGGTCATCGCGGTCATCGCGGGGCTGCGGGCCGGGATCTGCATGACGGCCGCGCCCACGTCGATCGACTGCGTCTGACCGGCGATCCAGGCGAGCATGCTCGGCGAGTCCGAGCCGTACGCCTCCGCCGCCCACACCACCGAGTAACCGAGCCGGTCGGCCTCCTGGGCCATGGCGAGATGGTCGGCGGGCGTGCTCCACGAGGTCTGGTAGCCGAGGCTGAGTCCGAGCCGCACGGGTCCTCCCGTTTCTGCCGCGGGAGCACCGATGCTCCGCGATACGCAGCCTAGGCGAACACGCTCAGTGATCTTCACGGAGTTGGGTCGCGAACCCGACGGATCGCGGCCCTATTGAGCTGCCGGGAGCGTTTCGCGGCCGGGTGTGTCTGAATAAGGTTCACCCATGCAACAACGACCGCTCGGCCGAAGCGGGCTGGCGGTCTCCCGGCTCGCCCTCGGCACCATGACATGGGGCCGGGACACCGATCCCGACGACGCGGCCGCCCAGCTCAAGCTCTACCTGGAGGCCGGCGGCACGCTGATCGACACCGCCGACGTGTACGGCGACGGCGACGCCGAGACGGTCATCGGCTCGCTGATCGACCACCTGGTGCCCCGCGACGAGGTGCTGATCGCCACCAAGGCCGGCCTGGGTGAGTACGGCTACCGCCGCCGCGACAGCTCCCGTGGCCACCTGCTGCGCAGCCTGGACGCGTCGCTGCGCCGGCTGGGCACCGACTACGTGGACCTGTGGCAGGTGCACGGCTACGACCCGCTGACGCCGCTGGAGGAGACCCTGTCGGCGCTGGACCACGCGGTCAACAGCGGCCGGGTCCGCTACATCGGGGTGTCCAACTTCGCCGGCTGGCAGACCGCCCGGGCCGCCGCCTGGCAGCAGGCCTACCCGTCGCGCGCCCCGATCGTCGCCACCCAGGTGGAGTATTCCCTGCTGGAACGCGGCATCGAGCGCGAGGTGCTGCCGGCCGCGGCGGCGCTGGGCATCGGCGTGCTGCCGTGGTCGCCGCTGGGCCGGGGCGTGCTCACCGGCAAATACCGCAACGGCCGGCCGCTGGACTCGCGGGCCGCCACCGAGCACCTGGCGCCGTTCGTGCAGACCTACCTGGAGCCGCGCAGCTCGAGCATCGTCGAGGCGGTGGTGATCGCGGCCGGCGGGCTGGGCGTGTCGCCGCTGGAGGTGGCGCTGGCCTGGATCCGGGACCGGCCGGGGGTGGTCGCGCCGATCCTGGGCGCACGGACGGCCGGGCAGCTGCAGGGCGCGCTGCAGAGCGAGGAGCTCGTGCTGCCCAGCGAGATCGCCGACGCGCTCGACGACGTGTCGGCGGTGCCGGTCGGCTACCCCGAAAGGGAGGGTCTGACCGGCCCGGGGACTGGTGACATGCCTGGCGCGGGGGGATATTAGGACGCATGGACTACGAGTACGCGCCGCTCCGGTTGCCTTCGAATGTCGATCGCTTGACCGCTGCGGCGCAGCTGGCGATCCAGGCGGAATTCTCGGGATGGGAGCTGGCCCGCGTCCAGCTCTTCCGGGACGGGACCAGGCAGGTGATGCTCCGCCGCAAGGTCCAGGGCAGCCTGGTCCCGGGCCTCTCCACCTAGCGAAGTGAAAAGCAGCCGCCCGCCTCGACGAGGCGGGCGGCTCTCGCCTGTCACAGCTCAGTGATTATGGCCGGCGTGCTCGTCTTCCTCTTCCTCGGTGAAGGGGTGTTCGTCCAGGCGGCCGACCAGCTGGTCCTCCGGGGCCGGGGCGAACGGTCCGGCGCCGTCCTCGTCCTCGAAGGCCTCCAGGTCGAGCGGCGCCGCCACCTCGCTCACCGTGAGCAGGCCGTCGAGCGGCTCCAGCTCCGGCACGTCCAGCGAGGAGAGTGAGCCGTCGCCGGCCTGGAGCAGCTCCAGCACGGCCTCGCCGACGGACTCGACGTCGCCGGCTTCCTCGTCGGCCGGCACCATGTTGCGGCGGGCGGCGTCGGCCACCCGCAGCAGGGCCGCGACGCTGGGCACCCGGTAGTCGCGGCGCTGGCGCACCGAGATCACCCGCGGGTGCGGGTCGGCGTCGGCGCCGCCGAGGCCGCCGGTGCCGCCGCCGAAGCGCTGGTCGGCCTCGTCGGGGTCGATCGACTCGACGTCCCACGGCGTGACCTCGCCGAAGGCGTCGAGCAGCCGCTCGTCGTAGGCGAACGACGTGTTGTTGAGGTTGACGTACGCCTGCCACACATCGTCGTCGTCCACCCGGCCTTGGGCGGCCTTGACTGCCGCCAGGTGGGCTTTCGCGGCCTCGACGACGCGCTCGAGGGCGGCGTCGAGTTCCGCGTACTGGTCGGTCATGGTGTGAAAAGTCCTCTCATCAGCTCGCCTGCAGCAGTCGGTCGAGCACACGCACGCCGAACTGTAGTCCTTCCACCGGGACCCGTTCGTCCACGCCGTGGAAGAGCGCGGAGAAGTTGAGGTCGGCGGGCAGTTTGAGGGGCGCGAAGCCGAAGCAGCGGATGCCCAGCGTGCTGAACGCCTTGGCGTCGGTGCCGCCGGAGAGCATGTACGGCACCGTGCGGGCGCCCGGGTCCTCGGCGCGCAGCGCGGCACCCATCGCCTCGACCAGGGCACCGTCGAAGCTGGTCTCCAGGGCGTCCTGCTGCGAGATGTGCTCGATCTCGACGTCCGGGCCGATCACCGCGCGCAGCTGCTCCAGGAAGATCTCGGCCTGGCCGGGCAGCGTACGGCAGTCGATGGTCGCCGACGCCCGGCCGGGGATGACGTTGTCCTTGTAGCCGGCCTCGAGCCGGGTGGGGTTGGCGGTGTTGCGCACGGTGGCGCCGATCAGGTTGGCGATCGGGCCGAGCTTGGCGATGGCCAGTTCCGGCTCGTCCGGGTCGAGCTCGACCCCGAGCGCCTCGGAGATCTGTTCCAGGAACGAGCGCACGGTCGGGGTGACGACCATCGGGAACTTGTGCCGGCCCACCGCGGCGACCGCCTCAGCGAGCGCGGTGACCGCGTTGTCGTCGTGCACGAACGAGCCGTGCCCGGGGCGGCCCCTGGCGTGCAGGCGCAGCCAGTCGATGCCCTTCTCCGCGGTCTCGATGAGGTAGAGGCGCAGGTCGTCGTTGATCGTGTAGGAGAAGCCACCGACCTCGCCGATCGCCTCGGTGCAGCCTTCGAACAGCCCGGCGTGCTCGCGGACCAGCCACTGGGAGCCGTATTCCATGCCCGCTTCCTCGTCGGCCGTGTAGGCCAGGACGATGTCGCGGGGCGGGACGTAGCCGGTGCGCTGCCAGCCGCGGACGACGGCGAGCGTCATCGCGTCGAAGTCCTTCATGTCGATCGCGCCGCGGCCCCACAGGTAGCCGTCCTTCTCCTCGCCGGAGAACGGCGGCACCGACCATTCGCTCGCGTCGGCGGGCACGACGTCGAGGTGGCCGTGCACGAGCAGCGCGCCACGGCTGCGGTCGGCGCCGGGGATGCGGGCGACGAGGTTGGCACGGCGGGGCGCGGACTCGAGCAGCTCGACGGCGATGCCGACGTCGCTGAGCTGCGCCGCGACGTATTCGGCGGCGACGCGTTCGCCGACGGTGGTGCGCGGATCGCCCGTGTTGGTGGTATCGATCCGGAGCAGGTCGCGGCAGATCCCGACGACCTCGTCGACGGCGGAGACAGGTTCCATCCGCTCTTCTTACCAGCTCACCGCCGGCGGTGTTTGGCGGGAGATCGGGTACGGGTAAGACGGCACCGGCTCACCGGGCCAGAGAAGGGAAGCACAGTGTCAGTTCCATTGCCTCCGCTGCCGTCCATGGGCGGTGAGACGACCGGCCCCAACGTCGTCGACCTCATCAACCGGGAACACCGCGAGCTGCTCGCGCTCTGCACGGAGCTCACCGGCGAGGGCACCGACGCCGCACGCCGCGGGTCGCTCGCCCAGGTGCTCAGCGCCGGGCTGTCGCGCCACCTGTCCGCCGAGGAGCAGTACCTCTACCCCGCCGTGCGCGCGATCGTGCCGGACGGCTACGCGCTGGTGGACCGGGAGATCGCCGAGGACCGGGGCCTGTTGGAGGCGCTGCGGCTGCTGGAGGCCGCGGGCGACGACAACCGGGCCGCGCGCGCGGAGGACGTCTGCCGGCGGCTGACCCGGCACGCGGGCGCGGCGGCCGCCGAGTTGCTGCCCCTGCTGCTGCAGATGGCCCCGGTGGAGGATCTGATCCGGCTGGGCAACCGGGTCGAGCTGGCCGAGGAGGCGGCGCCGACCCGACCGCACCCCGGCACGCCGGCGACGCCGCCGTGGAACAAGGTGATCGACCCGGCGGTGGCCGTGGTGGACAAGATGCGCGACATGGTGAGCCGGCGGACCACGTACCCCCAAGATCTTTAAGCAAAGCGCAAAGTGGACGGCGATTTCACAGATAGTGAAATCTAACTCACGCTACGCATGGGTAACACCGTACGGGTTAGCGGGTTCTGTCCTTTTGGTTAACCTATTTGTCACAAGTGGAGGATCTTTGACTGGCCGAAGGTCTAGCCGATATCCCGCGAACGTCCTACCGTCACGCTATGAACCTGGAGCTGCGGCATCTCAAGGTGGTCTGTGCCATCGCGGAGACGGGCAGCGTGACGAAGGCGGCGTCGCTGTTGGGCCTCGCCCAGCCGGCTCTGACCGCTCAGCTGCAACGCATCGAGCGGACCCTGGGCGGCCCGCTCTTCGAACGTGACCGGCGCGGTGCACGGCCGACGGCCCTGGGCGAGCTGGTGCTCTCCCGGGCCAGGGTGCTGCTGCCCGCGATGAAGGGCCTGCAGGACGAGGCGGCCCGGCTCGCCGGGTCCGGCACGGACGAGAACGTGATGACCCGGTACCGGATCGGTGCGATCGGCGGGCCGGTCATCGGCGGCATGGTGCACCGGCTCTCCGAGGCCCAGCCGGACGCCCAGATCACCACCCACGCGTCGTACTACGTGGACGAGCTGTGCACCATGGTGCTGGCCGGCAAGCTCGACTACGCCCAGGTCGGCGTCTGCGGCGATGCCCTCCCGTCGGCCGACTACGGCCTGGTGTGGCAGACCATCGCGGTCGACGGGGTGTGCGTGCTGATGCCCGACGACCACCCGGCAGCCAAGGGCATCGACGTCGATCTGGCCGAGCTGGCCGAGGAGCAGTGGGTGGCCGGCACCGGCGACGGCTGCTTCGGCGACTGCTTCGCCGCCGCCTGCGCCCGGGCCGGGTTCACCCCGCGCCGGATGCTGGAGACCGACATCCGCGGCTGCGTCGACATGGTGGAGTCCGGGCTGACCCTGGCCCTGTGCCAGCCGACCTTCCGGCCGCCGGCGGGGCTCACCCACCGGCCGCTGCGGGGCGCGCCGCTGCGCTGGCGCCAGGTGCTCGGCTGGCATCCGGACAGCCCCGCGGCCCGGGTCGCGCCCCGGCTGATGGGCATGGCCGGCGAGGCCTACCACGAGGTGGTGGCCCGCAACCCGCTCTACATCGAGTGGCTCGAGGACCATCCACAGCTCGGCGGGGCCCAGCTCACGGCGGCCTGAGAAAGCCCCGGCCCGCAGCTGCGGGCCGGGGCTCTTCGTGCCGCTCCGATCAGCCGGTCACCGCCGGTGCGGGTGACTCCACGGCGAAGGTCAGCCGGCCGTCGGCCGCGTCCACCCGTACCGTCTGCCCGGGTGCCAGGTCGGCGCCGAGCAGCATCCGCGAGAGCCGGTTGTCCAGCTCGCGCTGGATCGTGCGGCGCAGCGGCCGGGCGCCGTACTCGGGCTGGAAGCCCCTGGCGGCGAGCCAGTCGATCGCCGCCGTGGTGATCTCCAGGCCGACGTCCTGCGCGCGCAGCCGCCGGCGCGTCTCCCCCAGCAGCATCTCGGTGAGCTGCCGCAGCTGCTCGGTCTCGAGCTGCCGGAAGACGATGACCTCGTCGATCCGGTTGAGGAACTCCGGCCGCAACTGCTCGCGCAGCCGCCGGTCGAGCTTGTCCTGCAGCTCCCGGTCCGGCGAGGAGGAATCCGTGCCGAAACCGACCGTGCGCTTGGAACCGTCGATGATGTCCGAGCCGATGTTGCTGGTCATGATCAGTACGGTGTTCTTGAAGCTCACGGTGCGGCCCTGGCTGTCGGTCAGCCGCCCGTCGTCCAGCACCTGCAGCAGGATGTTGAACACGTCCGGGTGCGCCTTCTCGATCTCGTCCAGCAGCACGACCGAGTACGGCCTGCGCCGCACGGCCTCGGTGAGCTGGCCGGCCTCGTCGTAGCCGACGTAGCCCGGAGGGGCACCGACGAGCCGGGAGACGGTGTGCCGCTCCTGGAACTCGCTCATGTCGAAGCGGACCATCCGGTCGGCGTCGCCGAACAGCGAGCCCGCGAGGGTGCGCGCCAGCTCCGTCTTGCCCACGCCGGTCGGGCCGAGGAACAGGAAGCTGCCCACCGGCCGATCCGGGTCGCCCAGCCCCGCCCGGGACCGCCGGACCGCCTCGGCGACCGCGGAGACCGCCTCGTCCTGCCCGATCACGTGCTCGTGCAGCTGGGCCTCCAGGCGCAGCAGCCGGTCGCGCTCCTCCTCGGTGAGCTGCGCGACCGGGATGCCGGTCGCCCGCGACACCACCTCGGCGATGTCCGCCGGGGTCACCTGCGGCACCCCGGAACCGGTCGCGTCCACGCCCTCGATCTGGCCCCGCAAGGCGTTGATCTCGTCCCGCAGCGCGGAGGCCTTCTCGTAGTTCTCCGCGGCGACCGCCTGGTCGCGGTCGCGGGTCAGCTGCTCGACGGCCCGCTCCTGCTCGCGGACGTCCGCCGCCGGCGTCTTGACCCGCAGCCGCACCCGGGCGCCGGCCTGGTCGATCAGGTCGATCGCCTTGTCCGGCAGGAAGCGGTCGGTGACGTAGCGGTCGGACAGCTCCGCCGCCGCGTCGAGCGCCTCGTCGGTGATCCGCACCTGGTGGTGCGCCTCGTAGTTGTCACGCAGCCCGCGCAGGATCGCCACGGTGTCGGCGACGGTCGGCTCGCCGATCAGCACCGGCTGGAAGCGCCGGGCCAGCGCCGCGTCCTTCTCGATGTGCTTGCGGTACTCGTCCAGCGTGGTCGCGCCGACCACCCGCATCCGGCCGCGGGCCAGGGCGGGCTTGAGCATGTTGCCGGCGTCCATGCCGCCACCCTCGCCGCTGCCACCCGCGCCGACCAGGGTGTGAATCTCGTCCAGGAAGACGATCAGGCCGTCGCCGCTCTCCTGGATCTCGTCGATGACCTTGCGCAGCCGCTCCTCGAAGTCGCCGCGGTAGCGGGTGCCCGCGACCAGGCCGGCCAGGTCGAGCTGGATGACGCGCTTGCCCGCGAGGGTCTGCGGCACCTCACCGTCCACGATGCGCTGGGCCAGGCCCTCGACGACGGCGGTCTTGCCGACGCCGGCCTCGCCGATCAGCACCGGGTTGTTCTTGGTACGCCGCGACAGGATCTCGACGGCCTGCTCGATCTCCTCGGCCCGGCCGATGACCGGGTCGATCTCGCCGCGGCGGGCCAGCTCGGTCAGGTCCACGCCGTATTCCTCCAGCGTGGGCGTGCTGCTCGCGCCGCCGGGCTGGTCGGCGCGGCCGCCGGGACCGCCGCGACCGGGCTGCGGCTCGGCCTGCCGCAGCGAGCGCGGGTCGATCCGCGCGGCCAGCAGGCGGCCGGCCGTGGAGTCGGGGTTGAGGCCGAGCGCCATCAGGATGTGCTCGGGGCCCACGTAGGAGGCGCCCACGGCGCGCGAGAGCTGCAGGCTGTCCAGCAGCGCGCGCTTGGCGGCCGGGGTCAGGGCGATCCGGTCGGGCAGCTGACCGCCCGGGGCGCGGGTGGGACCACCGAGCTCGGCGAGCAGGGCGTCCGGGTCGGCGCCGGCCCGGCGTACCAGGGTCTGCTGTGGCTCCTGCTGGAGCACCGCCCAGAGCAGGTGCTCGGTGTCGAGGTCCGCGATGCCGATGCCGGCGGGCGCCACCTCGGCGGCCCGGCGGGCGGCGCCGAAGAGGACCTCGCGCGCGTCCGCGCTCATGAATCTCGTGATGTCGATCCGCTGGGCGGACCGTCGTGGCTCCGCCGCGCCGAGGAAACGGGCGAACAAATCGTCGAATTCACCGGGGCCGCCTGGCCCCAGGGGTCCGATGCTCATGGTGTCTTCTCTCTGATGGTGGATCCGCGTCCGGGACAGCACAGCGTCCTGAACGATCGTTTGATTCCGGTGTGAGACGCTCCTAACATGAGCGTCGCGCTGCTGGTCGTGGACGCCGCCAACGTCGTCGGCTCCAAGCCGGACGGGTGGTGGCGCGACCGCGCCGGTGCGGCCGCACGCCTGCGCGACGGCCTCATCGGTGTCAACGCCGCGGGGCTGCCGGATCTTCCGGGACCGGTCGAGGTCGTGCTCGTGGTGGAGGGCCGGGCCCGGGACGTGCCGGGCGTGGACGGGGTCCGGGTCGAACGGGCACCCGGCTCCGGGGACGACACGATCGTGGCGCTGGTGGCCGCCGAGGGCGCGGACCGGCAGGTCGTGGTGGTGACCGCCGATCGTGAGCTGCGCCGGCGGGTGATCGCGCTCGGCGCGGAGGTGCGCGGCCCCTCGGCGGTCCCGCGATGAGGCGTGCGAGCATGAATTCACGAAAGGGGCGTGCGGGCACGACCGCCCCATCGGGGACGACTATTCTGAGTCTTTACCGCCGTGTCGATACCGCAGGAGGCTGCACGAGTGGCCAGCGTCGCCGAGCTCAGAGCGGCCGTCGATGCCGCACTCCAACAGGTCACGGAGGGTCAGGCGGCCATCCAGGCGGCCCGTGAGAAGCTCGGCGAGGCCCAGCAGAGCCTGGCCGCCGCGCTCGACGGCAGCGCCAACGACGCGGTCGGCGCCGCGCACGCCTCCCTGTCGCAGGCCGACCAGCAGCTGGAGGAGTGCTTCGGCGCCACCCTGCTCGCGGTCGAGCAGGCCCAGACCTACACGGCGACGCTGTAACGCGATGTCGCTGCTGCAGGAACTCGGCGCCCAGCTCCGCGCCACGTCCGACGAGCTGCCCACCGGCCTGGTGACGGTGGCGATGGAACGGCTGCGCACCGCCACCGAGCTGCTGAACTGGGTGCGGCAGACCTCGGTCGACCCGATCGGCGTGCCGCAGCTCGGCAACGCCACCGAGCACGCCGAGCACGCCGCCGCCGCGCTGCGGCTGGCCCAGGACGCCATCGCCGCCTATCTGGCCGCCCTCGGCCTGGCCGCCGACTCGGGCGCACCCCCGGACCAGGACTGGAAGGCGGGCCTGGAGAAGAAGGACAAGCAGGACGAGCCGGCCCCGGCCCCGGGCCAGGAGCAGCAGCCCCCGCCGGAGCAGCTCGGGCCCTGGTGGCGCGAGCGGGTGGAGCAGCTGACCGGCGAGGCGCCGCCCCCGCCGCAGCCCAACGGCGCGCCGCCGGAGCGCACCGCCGACACCGCCGAGCTGCTGCGCCGGGTCGCCGCCGGGGTGCGCTCGGGCGACCGCGCCCGACTCGGCCGGGATCTGCACGGCGTCAACGCCGCCACCGGGCTCGGCCTGTCCGCGGTCACGCCGCCGGTGCTGCGCCGCCTCGCCGGCGACCTGCTGGGCCACGAGCCCGGGCCCGACGACCTGCAGCGGCTCCGCGGTGCCGCCGGCGGCCGGGTCAAGTCGCTGCTGCCGGGCACCCCGCCGGCCACGCTGGACACCCTGCTGGCCCGGATCTGCCGGACGCCCCCGGCCGAGCAGGCCCCGGCCCACCCGGCCGACTCGGCGGTCACCGCGAGCGTGCTGACCGGGGTGCTGCTGGCCCGCCTGGGCCGCGACCCGGCGACGCTCGACCCGGGCGCCCCCGAGCCGTTGCGACCCCGCGGCGTCGATGCCTGACTCCAGGGCGCAACAGGTCGTCGAGGTCCGTGCCGCGCTGTCGCACGCCCTCGGCGCGGCCGACGACACCCTCGAGGCCGCGCACCGCGCGTACGAGTCGGCCGTGACCCGGCGCGCCCGGGTGGTCGCCGCCGCCCGCGAGCGCCGGATCCGGCTGGCGAGCGAACGGGACAAGCGGCTGCGGGAGATCGACGAGCAGCACGATCGCGACCTGGCCGCGCTGGCCGGCGCCGCCGCCGAGACGGCGCTGCTGGCCGCGCCCGGCGCCGCCGGCCTGCCCTGGGCGCAGTGGCGGCCGACGCCCGCCGACACCCAGGTCCCGGCGCCGGAGCTGCGGGTGGGTCGGCTGCTGCTGCCGTACGACGGGGAGGTGCCCGCGCTGGTGCCGCTGCTCGACCACGGGCACGTGGTGGTCTCCGGCGACGAGCGCATCGGTGACGACGTGGTCGCCGGCCTGCTGCTGCGCGCGCTGGGCGGCTCGCAGGCCGGCCGGGTCCGGCTCACCGGCTACGACCCCGAGCAGCTCGGCGGCGGCCTCGCCGGGTTCGCCCCGCTGGCCCCGGCCGGGGTGCTGAGCTTCGTCGGCCCGGGCGGGCTGCCGGCGCTGCTGGACGAGCTCGTCGATCACGTCCGGCGGATCAACGAGACCGTGCTGGCCGGCGAGCACTCCTCGCTGCGCGAGCTCGCCGCCGCCACCGGCCGGCGGCCCGAGCCGTGGCGGGTGGCGATCCTGCTGGGCGCCGGCCGCGCCGACGAGCTGTCGCGCCACGAGCGCAGCCAGCTCGACCGGCTGCTGCGCACGGGGGCCGCCTGCGGCGTACACCTGATCATGCGGGGTTTCGCGGTGCCGCCCGCCGCCGGCATCGAGGTGGTCCAGGCCGCCGAGGGCGACGCCGCGCGCCTCGGCGGTTGCGGTGACCTTCCGGTACGCCTCGACGCCGGGCCCCCGGCGTCCGTGGTGACCCGCACCTGCCGGCAGATCGCCGAGGAGGTGGCCGCCGGGCCGGCCCCGGTCGCGCTGGACAGCCTGCTGCCCGAGCAGGAGTGGCAGCAGAGTTCCGCCCGCGCGCTGACCGCGCCGCTCGGCGACAGCCCACAGGGCGCGCCCGTGCACGTGACGCTGAGCGACTACCCGCCGCACGCGCTGATCGCCGGGCCGTCGGGCACCGGCAAGACCAACCTGATCTACGCCTGGATGGGCTCGCTGGCCGCCCGCTACTCCCCCGCCGAGCTGGCGTTCTACCTGCTGGACTTCAAGGAGGGCGTGTCGTTCGCCCGGTTCGCCCCGGGCCGGCGCGACCCGAGCTGGCTGCCGCACGTACGGCTGGTCGGCGTGAACGTCAACACCGACCGTGAGTTCGGGCTGGCCCTGCTGCGCTTCCTCGCCGACGAGCTGCGCAGCCGGGCGGACGCGGCCAAGCGGCACGAGGTGACCAACCTGGCCGAGCTGCGGGCCGAGGATCCCGGCGGCACGTGGCCGCGGATCGTCGCCGTGGTGGACGAGTTCCAGGTGCTGCTCTCCGGCCGCGACGCGGTGGCGGCCGAGGCCGTCGACCTGCTCGAGGACCTGGCCCGGCGGGGCCGTTCCCAGGGCATCCACCTGGTGCTGGCCAGCCAGGACGTCTCCGGCATCGAGGCGCTGTGGGGCCGGCCCGCGCTGGTCGCCCAGTTCTCGCTGCGGATCGCGCTGCCCCGGGCCCGGCGGGTGCTGGCCGAGACGAACCAGGCCGCCGACTCGCTGCCCCGCTACCACGCGGTCGTCAACGCCGACTCCGGCGCGACCGAGGCGAACCGGGTGGTCCGGGTGCCCGATGCCGGTAACCGGGAACGCTGGAGCGAGCTGCAGCACCGGCTGTGGCGGCACCGGCCGGCGGAGCTGAGCGCGCCCCGGCTCTTCGACGGCGACGCCATCCCCCGGTTGGAGGACAGCCCCGAGTTCCGCCTGCTCACCCCGGCCGACACGGTGGCCGCGCCGGTGGTGCTGCTCGGCGAGACCATCGACGTCACGTCGCGGTCCGCCCGGACGGTGCTGCGGCGGGCGCCGGGCCGGAACATAGCGGTGCTGGGCACCCGGGTCGACGAGGCCTGCGCGGTGCTGAGCACGGCCGCGCGGTCGCTCGCGGCCCAGTTCACCCTGGGTGCGGCGCGGTATTCCGTGGCCTGCCTGGACACCGACGCGGGAGCCGCGGTCTCCGCGCTGCTCGCGCAGCTGCCCTCGGACGACACCGGCAACTTCACCGAGGCCGACATCGGCTTCCTGCTCGAAGACGCCGCCGAGTCCGCGCAGTCCGGGACGGCGGCCGACAAGCCGCACTTCATCTTCGTGTACGCGGCCGACGCGGCGCCCAAGGGAAGCCACGAGTTGCTCCGCGAGATCATGCGACACGGCCCGGAGCGGCGCATCCACGTGATCGGCTGGTGGCGCGGGGCGGCGCTGCTGCGCGACACGCTCGGCGGGCAGGCATCCCGGACGGACATGGTGGGAGCGTGGGTGGCGCTGGACGTGCACGGCAGCGAGCTGGCGCCGTACTACCCGGGACACGGCTCGCCGAACTGGTATCCGCGGCCCTGGCGGGCGCTGCACTTCGACCGCTCGGTGCACCGCGGCGCCGAGGTGATCATCCCCTACGGACCGTCATGACCGCCTGCACCGAGCGGCACCCAGCCGGAGCCGACAAGCCTTCAGTCCGGCTTCGGGTGGTGGGCGGGGCGGTTGGATGGGGCCTCGCAGGCGAGGGCCAGAAGGGCATGGCAAAGGTGGCTCAGTCATGACCGCCCCGGAGACCGACGGCACGGTGGAGCGCCGCACGCCCGACTACCGCAGCGTCATCCGGAAGCTGACCAACCTGGACGAGGAGGCCGCCGCCCACCGCGCCGAGGCGAAAACGTGGCACGACAGCCGCGCGATCGAGGCCGACAACGCCGTCCGCGCCGCCGACCAGCGCATCCGCGAGACGCGGGCGGAGTTGCAGGCAGCCCAGCGCGAGCGCGAGGAGGTCGACGCCCGTTCCGCGGTGCTGTGGGCCGAGTTCGCGCACAAGGTCGGGCGGGTGGCCGACCGGTTCGGCGCGCACGCCCCGCAGCCGGCAGTGCCGCACCAGCGAGATCGCGACGCGGAGGACTACCTGCAGGAGGCGGCGGCCACCGCGGCCTGGGCGCCCACACCCCGCAAGCCGTCCAGCGGCGCCACGCTGCTGTACGTGGTGCTGGGCGCGCTCGGCGGGGCGGTCGGGGTGGCGGCCTGGTCGACGTTGCGCTGGGCCGGGCGGCAGGCCGGGGGCGACCTGGCGACCGGGCTGCCGGTGGTGGCGCTGGTGGTCGCGTTGCTCGGCCCGATCCTGGCCGTGGTCACGGCCAAGCGGGTGGCCGACCGCCGCAGCGCGCAGCTGGACGCCTCCGCGGTGGCGACCGTGCTGATCGCGAGCCTGATCGCCGCCGGGCTGGTGCTGGCCCTGGCCCGGGGCGGCGCCGCGGCCTGAGGGTCAGCCGGGCTTGTCCTGGCCCGGGGTGCCGCGGCCTGAGGTCAGCGGGCTCGTCCTGGCCCGGGGGTGCCGCGGCCTGAGGTCAGGCGGGTGGGGCCGGGACCGCCAGGGCCTCGCGCAGCAGACGACGGGCCAGGACCAGGCGGTCGTCGTCGTCCGGCAGCCCCGGCAGGTCGCCGACGCGGTGCGGTGCGCCGTCCAGCGCGGCACGCACCGCCGCCTCGCAATAGCCCGGGAAGCGCAGCGTGCGGCCGGTCAGCCGGAGCACCACATGCTCCGGGCCGTCCTGGTGCAGTTGCCAGCGCAGCCCGTCGCGGACCGTGATCCGGTCGTCCGTGCCGAGCCGTTCCGCGGCGTCGAGCTGGGCCAGCGGCCGCAGCGGAGCCGGGCGCTGGGCGGGCCAGGCCCGGTCGCGCAGGCGGGTCGCCACGGCGGCCGGGTCGGCGCTGAGCAGCCAGTCGCGCAAGGCCTCAACCGTGCGGGCGAGCTCCGGCGCGACCGCTTCCGGGTCGGCGACGTCCATCGCGTACGGCAGGGTCGCGCGCAGCCGCCGGTCCTCGGCCGCGAGCTGGAGCAGCTCCTCCACCAGCGCGTACCGGGTCAGGGCGCGGACGCCGAAGGTGAGGTGCAGGGAGCGTTCGCCCTGGGCCTGCGCCGAGTGCAGCCAGCCGCGGGGCAGGTAGAGCGCGTCGCCGGGGGCGAGCACGACGTCGAGGGTCGCCGGGCCGTCGGCCACCGCGCCGACCTCGTCCGCGTGGCCGCTCCAGCCCTGGCGTTCGAGGGGCTCCGGCAGGACCGGCTCGTGGATCCGCCAGCGCTTGGTGCCGTCCACCTGCAGCACGAACACGTCGTGGGTGTCGTAGTGGGTGGCGAAGCCCTTGTTGCCGGCCGGCGTCAGGTAGGCGTTGACCTGCAGCGGCTGCCGCAGCTCCGCGCCGAGCCGGCGGGCGTAGTCGATCAGCGGCGGCCAGATCCGGTGCAGGCCCTGCAGGACCAGGGTGGCGCCGCCCGCGTACAGGCTCATGATCTTGTCATCGATCACCTGGTCGCCGACCTCGGCGCCCGCGCCGCCGCTGCCGGTGAAGGCCGAGGCGGGCAGCACCGTGCCCCGGTCGGCGACCCGCAGGAACGGGGTGCGCAGGCCGCGCTCGCTGAGCAGTTCGTCGACCGCGTCCGGGGACAGCAGGTCGGCGAAGCCGGCCGGGCCGGCGAGCTCCACGGCCCGGGTGAGCAGCGGCTGGCGGCCCCAGTAGACCTCGGCGAACTTCACCGGGTCGACGGCGATCGCCCGCGCCAGGGCCGGGCGGTCGTCGTCGCCGCCCGGCGTGGGGTTCGTCATCGCCGCACCCTCAGGACGCGCTGCCGTCGGCGCCGCCGTCGTGACCGGCCGGGTTCGCGCCACCGTCGGCCGGGCCCTCACCCGCGCCGCCGTCGGCACCGCCGTCGTGACCGGCCGGGTTCGCACCGCCGTCCGCGGGGCCCTCGGCACCGGCGCCGCCGTCCGCGCCGCCGTCGTGACCGGCCGGGTTCGCGCCACCGTCGGCCGGGCCCTCACCCGCGCCGCCGTCCGCGCCGCCGTCCTGGCCGTTGGGGTTGGCACCGCCGTCGGCCACGCCCTCGCCCGAGACGCCGCTGCCGCCGGTGATGTCGCCGTCGCTGAGTCGCATGAGTTGGCTCCTTCGTGTCGCCCCGAACGCCGGGGCCAGGTGGAGATCTCGTCGTACCCCGGGTCGATCACGTCTAACCGGTGCGGAAGGTGGGTATCGCCACGATGTGCTGGTGATCGGAACCTCCGGCTGGCAGTACCGCGACTGGCGCGGCGAGCAAGCGGCTGCGGGAGCCCGCCGAGCCGGTGGCCCGGTTCCTCGGCCGCGCGGAGGCGCTCGGCGCGAAGCTCGGCCCGGTGCTGCTGCAGCTCCCGCCCACCCTCCGGGTCGACGTGGCCGCCCTGGAGGAGACGCTGGGCCGGTTTCCGAAAGAGGTCAAGGGCGCCGTCGAGCCGCGGCACGACTCGTGGTGGACCGACGAGGTCCGGGACCTGCTGCACCGGCACAACGCGGCGCTGAGCTGGGCCGACCGCAAGGGCCGGCCGGTCACCCCACAGTGGGTCACCGCGGACTTCGGCTACCTGCGGCTGCACGAGGGACGCGCGCAGCCGTGGCCGCGGTACGGGCGTACGGCGCTGGCGAGCTGGCTGGACCGGCTGCCCGCCGTACCCTCCTATGTCTTCTTCAACAACGATCCCGGCGGCGCGGCAGTCACCGACGCCGCCGCGATGGCCGCGCTGGCCCGGCGCCGCCGGACCGAGGTCACCCGCACGCCGTAGGTTGGTGGGGTGCTGAACGTCGAGCTGAACGGGCAGGCGCCGGACCTGGCGCGGCTGCACCGGATCGCCACCCTGAACTACGGGCACTACACGTCGCTGCAGGTGCGTGACCACCGGGTGCGTGGCCTGGCCTTGCACCTGTCCCGGCTGGCCGACGGGGCCGAGGAGCTGTTCGGCCACCGCATCGGGGTGGCCGAGGAGCACCGGTTGCTCGGGCTGATCCGGCACGCCCTCGGTGACGTCCGGGACGCCTCCGTCCGGGTGACCTTCGTGCCGGGCTCCGGCGAGCAGGACCCGCCGGACGTGCTGGTGTCGGTCTCCGACCCGGCGCCCGAGGAGCCCGGCCCGCCGCTGCGGGTGCAGACCGTGCGGTACGAACGCGAGCTGCCCGAGCACAAGCACCAGGCGACGATGGGGCTGAACTACCGGGTACGCGAGGCGCGGCTGGCCGGCTTCGACGACGCGCTCTTCCTCGGCCACGACGGCCGGGTCCGCGAGGGCACGTCCTGGAACGTGGCGTTCTGGGACGGGGCGCGGGTGATGTGGCCGGCCGCGCCGATGCTCAAGGGCGTGACGATGGTGCTGTTGCAGATCGCCATGAGCATGAGCGGCACCCCGTGGCAGGTGCGGCCGGTCGACGCCGAGGAGCTCAGCGGCTTCGCGGCGGCGGTGGCGGTGAGCTCACGCTGGCCGGCGCGGCCGATCGCGAGCATCGACGAGCTGCCGCTCAAGGACGACGGCCTGCTCGCCGAGACGATGCGGGCGGCTTGGGCCACTGTGCCCTGGGACGAGCTTTAGCCCAGCAGGTCGATCAGGGTGGTCGCGTTGCGCTGGGCGTAATCCGAGTAGCAGTTGTTCATGAAAACCTGGGTCGTCGCCGCCTCGTCGGCGAGCGCCCGCAGCTTCGGCGCCCACTCCTGCAGCTCCGCCTTCGAATACTCGTAGCCGAACTTCTCGTGGATGTCCTTGCTGGTCCATTTGTCGCTGTGGCCGTGGAAGCGCACCACGGCCAGGTCCGCGGTCGCCTCCAGCAGCGGCGGCACCGAGGATCTGTGCCCCTGCGGCATGTCGACGCAGACGAGCGGCAGCTCGTGCCGGCGCAGGAACTGCACGGTCTCCTCGGCGTTGTCCCCGTCGAACCAGGAGGCGTTGCGGAACTCGAAGACCGGCCGCAGCGGCCGGCAGCGCGCCGCCACCTCGCGGAGGTAGTCCTTGTTGTCGCGGCGGATGCCCCACCACGGCGGGAACTGGAACAGCAGCGCGCCGAGCTTGCCCGCCTCGACCAGGGGATCCAGGGCGCTCAGGAAACGGCTCCAGATCTCCTCGTACGCCTGGGGCGGCAGGTCGGCGGGGTAGACGTTCTTCTTCTCCGTCTCCGGCCGCAGGTCCTTGTAGATCGCGGACACCTTGGTCGGGTGGCCGGTCAGCATGCTGAACGCCTTGATGTTGAACGTGAAGCCCGCCGGGGTGCGCTGCGCCCACAGCTTGCTGGTCTGCTCGGCGGGCGGGCCGTAGTAGGTCGCGTCGACCTCGACCACCGGGAACTTCTTCGCGTAGTACGCCAGCCGCTTCTCGGGGTTGTCCGCGGTCTGCGGATACCACCCCGAGGCGAGCAGCGTCTTGTCGGTCCACGACGCGGTGCCAACCTGGATCTGGCCCATGACGCCAAGTTAACCCCGAAATGGCCGGTCCGCCGCCCGGCTGGGGACGGCGGACCGGTTGCGGCGTGGACTCAGCCCGCGCGCCGCTCGCGGTTGGACTTGCAGGCCACGCACGAGGTCGCCGACGGGAAGACGGCGAGCCGCTCCACCGGGATCGGCTTTCCACACCCCTCGCAGTTGCCGTACGTGCCGTCCTCCAGGCGCTGCATGGCGTGCTCCGCCTGCGTCCGCCGGTCGAGCAGAGTGCGGATGAGCGACGACGCCGCGTCGCGTTCCGCGGTCTTGGATCCGCTGTCCGCCTGGTCGTCGCCGGCGGCGTCGCCGATCTCGACCAGACGCAGCTTCTGGTTCTCGGCGACAGCCTCTTCGTACTCGGCCGTCAGATCGTCGAACCGGGTCCGCAGCAGCCCCCGGATCTGCTCGACCTCACCGTTGGAGCGACCCTTGGCGGTGTCGGCACCTTTACCCGTGATGACCGCGCTGTTGACGAGCATGTGCTCCCCCTGCCCTTCCCTCTGCCCCTGCCGGTGGACGTCCCCCGCGCCGGCCCTGGCGTCACACCGTGGAGCCCGCAGATACCCACCGGCGAAGATCCCAAACGGGTCCCTCGCAAAAAAGTAACCGCAGCATAACTGTCAGTGCACGTTCCCGCCACGGACTGCGGGATCCGGCTTTTGCGGCGCAGCTCAGCGGCGGTGTGACGAGGGATTCACTCATGACCTAGGACCACGGCGGGCCGCCGTGGGTCATCCAGCCGCACCACCAGGTCGGCGAAGGCGGCCGGGTCGACCTCCGCGCCGTAGCGGGCGAACGCGGGCAGCGTCCAGCGCTGCTCCGCCTCGGTGCGCCGGTGCAGCGCGGCGGCCGAGAGATGCAGATGGACGGTGACGTCGAAGGGCAGCCCGGCGCCGAGCAGCAGGGGGCCACTGACGATCACCACGGCCTCCGGGGGCAGCTCACGGTACGGCTCCCGGGTCGCGCGGTCGGTGCGGGCGTCCCACAACCGGGTCACGATGCGCCCGCTGCCGCCCGGTCCCGCCGGGTCGAGGACCTCGCGGCGCAGCCCGGCCTCGTCCAGCCAGCCGAGGTAGAACGAGTCCGGGTTGGTCCGGCCGAACTCCAGGCGCACCGAGGCGGGCCGCAGGAAGTCGGCGGCGGCGACGCGCACGACCGGGCGGCCCCGGACCCGGAGCCGGTCGACGAGGGCCTCCGCCAGGGCCTCGGGGCGCGCGGCGGCGGCGCCGTCGATCGCGACCCGCAGCCGCCCGCCGGCCCCGGTGGCGGCCAGCCGGTCGGCCAACTCCTCGACCAGGACCTCGATCGACACCGGACGCACCCGCACCCGGCCACTCTAGTCGCGCGGCCGGACCCTCTGGTCGCGCGGCCGGACGCTTCTAGTCGTGCGGGAGGACCACGACCCGGGCCTCGTCCGCCAGCCGGTAGCCCACGCCGTAGACGGTGGTGATCAAGGGCAGCTGGGTGCCCATTTTGACCCGCAGGCGGCGCACGTGCACGTCGACCGTGCGCTCCCCGGTGTGCTCGTAACCCCAGACCGCGGTGAGCAACTGGGTGCGGCTGAAGACCCGGCGCGGGTGGTCGGCGAGGAACAGCAGCAGGTCGAACTCGAGCCGGGTCAGCGGCAGCAGCTCACCGTCGACGACCACCTGGCGCGACGCGGTCAGCAGGCGCACCTCCATGGTGCCGTCCAGCTGCGCCGGCGGCGGCGGCTCGGCAGCCCGCTCGGCCTGCGGCGACTCGACGGCCACCGAGCCCTGGCCGGCCTCGACCAGCTCACGCACAGCCTCGATGAGCCGGTGCGCCTGCGGCGGCAGAGTGTCGCCGGTCAGCGGGATGTTCAGCGTGATGGTCAGCGCGGCGGGAGGCACAGGCGCGGGAGCGACACGGCGGATCGCGGCCAGCCGGCCCGAACCCTTCGCATGTCGTCCCGTGCGTGCCGACAGGGCGGTGACCGCCATGAATCCTCCTGCGTCGAAAAGAATGGAAACGGTCTTGCCTAAATCGCCGGCGGTGGCCGGCAGTGGCCGGCATCACCCGATGACGGGTGTCGAATTAATGCACGCTTAAACCGCGGTCGATATTTCCGGCCACGCGGTTGCCGGGTCAAGACGGCAACCACACTGTGGGAAACTCGTTCCAAAACCGTTCGATGCATCGTGTTTTCCACCAGCGGGAATGCGATTACCAGCGCCGCCGGTTAACGGGCGGGTAACCGTTTGTCTTCGGCGACAAATAATGCCGGCCACCGGCCGATCAGGGCGCCCCCGGTGGCAGCCGCCAGCCCGGCAGCGAGGGCCAACGGACCGTCAGCACCACGGTCTCCACCTGCCCGGCCTGCCAGGAGTGGTCCTCACCCGGCCCCCAGACGACATAGTCGCCGGGCTCGCGCAGCAGCACCGTACGGTCGCGCAGCTCGATGTTGAACGACCCGCGGATCAGCACCAGCAGCGCCGTGCGGACCTCGTCGGTGGCCCAAGCCGCGCGCCGCTGGCCCGGCGGGTGCACGCCCCACTTCACCTCGACGTCGGCGCTGTGCAACAGCTCACCCTTGGGCATGAAATGGCCGAGCAGCCAGCCCTGGTTGGCCGCGCCGTCCGGCCCGGCCCGGCCCACGTAGACCTCGTCGGTCACCGCTCACCCCCGGATAATGTGCGCCAGACATTAGCACCGTAGGCTGGCCCGCATGGCCGAGGAATGGGACGGGCGAAACTATCGGGTTCGCGCACCGGATGGCCTGCCGGCGATGGCCACGCTGGCGCGCGGGGAGTGACTGTGACGCTCGCGGGTGACATGCGTGCGGCGGCGGCCGCCCTGCTCTCGACCGGCGAGGGGGCGCGGGCCGGCGCCGCCTTCGACGACGACGCGGCACGCCGCTGGCTCGAATACCGGCCCCGCCCCCGGCCCGGGCTGAGCCTCACCGAGCTGGGGATCACCGCCCGCAAGGCCGCTCACCGGCTGCTCGCCACCGCGCTCAGCCCGCCCGCGTACGCGCAGGCCATGACCGTGCTGGCGCTGGAGGAGATCCTCGACCGCCGGGAAGGCTGGGCCCGCGGCCGGCACAGCGAGGACTACCGGGTGATCGTCTTCGGCGCGCCCGGCGACGACGAGTGGGGCTGGCGCTTCGAGGGCCACCACCTGTCGGTCAGCATGACCCTGGCCGGGGACCGGGTCTCCCCCGCGCCGGTGTTCCTGGGCGCGAACCCGGCCCGGGTGGAAACCGCCGGGCGCACGGTGCTGCGGCCGCTGGCGATCGAGGAGGACCTCGGCCACGAGCTGCTGCGGTCCCTGCCGGCGGCGGCCCGCAGCCGCGCGGTCGTGGCCGACGAGGCCCCGTACGACATCCGCTCGGCGACCGGGCCGGTCAGCACCCGCCTGACCCCCGCCGGGATCGCCCGCGCCGACCTGCGACCGGGTGAACGGGCCCTGCTCGATCAGCTCATCGCGCTGCACCTGGGCCGGCTGCCGGACGAGCTGGCCGCGGCCCTCGACCCAGCCGGCGGCGACGTGCATTTCGCCTGGGAGGGGCCGCCCGGCCCGGGCACCCGGCACTACTACCGGATCCAGGCCGACGACCTGCTCATCGAGTTCGACAACACCACCGACGACGGCAACCACGCGCACAGCGTGCTGCGCCGCCCGCGCGGCGACTTCGGCGGCGACATCCTCGCCGCCCACCACGCGGGCACACCGCACCCCTGACCGGCGCGGCGGGCCCAGCCGCCATCCCAGATGGCCGGCCCAGCCACCACTCCTGGCGGCCAGCCCAACCGCCACTCCAGGCGGGCGGCCCAGCCGCCCGAGACGAGGCGGCGGGCGGGCTCAGCCGCCCGAGGTGAGGCGGCGGCCGACCGCCGCGATGAGGCGGTCCAGCTCGGAGCCGAACGGGTTGTCGTGCACCAGGTACGTCCAGGTCGCGCTCGGGCGCACGATCTCCGCGTTGTCCGGGTTGTAGCCGTCGGTGAGGTCGAGCTCCTCGAACGTCGCGATGGTGCGGGCCTCGATCTCCGTGAAGACCTTCTGGAAGGCGGGCACCGCGGAGCGGTGGAACTCGTCGAGCGGGTCGAGCTTGCCCAGCGCCCGCAGGTGCACGCCCTCGCGGACCTCGGAGAGCTCGGCCAGGTGCTCGGCCCAGAGCCGGTCGAGGTGGTAGAGCGCGATCGAGCGGGCCGCGTCGGAGAGCACGTCCTCGTCGGTCTCCTTGGCTTTCTCCGGCGAGCGTTCGAGCAGCATGATCGTGGCGACCTCGGAGGTGAGCAGCCGCTCGCGGCGCTCGGCCAGGGCCAGCCGCTGCTCCTCGATCACCACGCTGTACCGCCAGGTGTTGCGGTGGATCTCGTGGTTGACGCCCTCGGCCACCCGCTGGGCGT
>Ga0307516_10001066_pt1 | contig 38203 bp, 46 predicted proteins | sample 19_EM_MG_FD_203310 | JGI IMG/M metagenome (GOLD analysis project Ga0307516, IMG submission 203310) | Populus trichocarpa ectomycorrhiza microbial communities from riparian zone in the Pacific Northwest, United States - 19_EM | ecosystem: Host-associated > Plants > Roots > Unclassified | place... | reverse complement strand
TGTCCTGGGTCCTTTATCCTTGACCCAGATCTTGGATTCCCCGGAGATGGCCTCGGCGGAGGAGATCGAGAGGGCGGTCACCCACATGTACACAGTGGGGTTTGAAGGGCCGGTGGCTTCCCAGTAGGTAGAACTCCTTTGGTAGACCTAAGGATACGAGTCACTGAGTAAACCGAATAGACCTGACTTGTCCTTGGTATCCGAAATGACCGAATAAGAAGATAAGAAAAAAGGTGGGGTAAAAAGATAAGATAAGGATTGTGTGGAAAGGGAAAGGGAAAACATGTCATGGATTGAGTGAACGAGTGTGGGCGCTTGGGACTTAGGCAAAGAAATGTTGGAAAACGGCGAAAATCATGACAGACTACTTCCAACCCATCACCCCCTACGATCGATCCCCTCATTCGCCCCTCCTTCCCTCAGAACCCCCTACGACCCCCTTTATCCCCACCATTCCCACCACCAATAACCCTAACACTATTCCTCTGGTAGGACAACAGTAAGTCCGCGCATACTCCCGCGACAGGAAGCGAACATAGTGGTGACGTCGGTGTTCTCCTCGATAGTCTTCTGGAGGAGGTTCAAGACAGTTGTAGCGATGGTTGGATGGAGGCGAAGCATTATATTCCCCAGAGCCTTGTCATTGATATCGAACCAGGAGTCGATCTCGGATTGGTTCTTGGGGGGTTTGGAGGTGTCTGCGACTGTCTCGGATTGGGTGCCATCCGCATCTGACTTGGTAATGGTGGTCGTGGTCTCGTAGTCAGGAGTGGGGAACTTGTTTGTAATGACCTTCCACTGGCCCTGAGAAAGGAGATAATTCATCATCATTGGTCGCCAAGCCTGCCAGTTCATTGAACCGTTCAGGACGGGCACAAGCGACATGAGAGAGGAAGACATTGTCTTGGATTCTGAGTGTGTAGGTCAGCGATGAACGCGCCAAGAGATAAAAACAAGCAACGTCCGGGTTGGTTCCCTGATCGTCGCGGCGAACCCATCCAAAGGTAGAGGCGCAAAAGCCTAACATCTCCCCTGTTTGTTAGACAGGGTTTTGCTGTCGCCTGGCATGCATGGTGACATGACTACAGACCTCCCCATAGACAAGAGGCATAGTGGTCAGACCACAGGCGTTGTCATCATCGGGTCCAACGAACATGATGATCTCCCCTAAGGTATGATAGCCCAGAGGATCATGGGTTTTCACCCTGACGCGCACAATGGCAGCGTGTAGCAGCTAGTCGCTTGGTTGTCTTTTAGTTCAGACCAAGACAACAGCGCTCATAGCAGCAGCTGTCTGCAGTGTCATGGAGACACGCAAGACAACCGCGCTCAGGTAAGTAGAGCGTTAGCACCTGCTGCCATGATGGCGCATGGTGCTTGGTTGGCTGATAGATACATGGCTGCCTCAAGGGCGCGTGGTATCCAAGCACAGTGGCTGCCTCAAGGGCGTGTGGTGCTAACCAGGTGCAGCACAGCTGTTCACCCAGGCTCATAACCTGTTGAGCAGACGCAGGTCAGCACCAACAAGAAATCGCAATTACTTACCTGAGGGTGAGGAAGTTGCTTAGAGATGATAGTGGTAGAGAGGAAGAAGAGTTAGATCTTATTCCCACGCATCTATGAGGTATATATACATATAAGTAACGTTCCCACGTTACTGATCTGTGACCTATAGTCACATGGGTATACTCGGCTGCCCTAACGGCGCCTCCTACATATATGTGGCCTAAGGGCGCATGCGTGACTGATGAGTCGAACCTCCGAGTTCAACATGGCTTTCTCTTCAATGCCTTCTTCCTCTTCCTCTTCCTCTCTTCCTCCCCCTCCGCTAACACCCACTTGTCCTCATTGTTTAACTCCATCACCTCCACATTGTTCTCCAACTTCAGGTCAATCCGCCATCCTGATCTGAGAGCAGGGTCATTCAAACCACTCTCCTTCTTTGCACGTGCTCAGATCCTCTTCGCTGCCTCCACCATCATGCGAGAGTATGAACTCTCGGACAGAGTGGTCCACACTTTGGAACCCATGCCATTGCTGAACTTCCAGGAGAACTTGGGCACATAACCCTCCTTGAGTCTCATCTCCTCAGAACAGACAGAGATGAATTTCTGCCAGGGGAGGTCCTCTGTAAAATAGCTCTCAGACACCTGTTTCTTCCCAGTTGGGATAGCAAAGAGGGGGGAGACACAACCGGTGACTGGGATGGTGAGTCTGTGTCGGTGTCTGAGAACAGGACAGCATCTGACCTGGTGTTCCCTCTGTGGGTTTCACCTGGACTGGTGTTCCTTTTGTGGGTTTTGTTTGGATGGGTGGTGCTTCCTGTCAACCGTTGAGGATAGACAGCAGGAATGATCCTCAAACTGCTCGCAACTTACCTTGTGGCCCCCATCGCGAGTATCATCTCCCGACCTCATTCCAGCCAACCACCTTGCTACTTCCTGTGTAGTTGGCATGAATTCATCCTCCTCTTGCTGTTTCTCCTCAGGTTCCACTGTGTTGCCATGCAAATGGGTGGGACTTCCCCTACAAGACCAACTAGGGGTAAGTGATCCTGAAACCATTCCAGAGTCATCAGAGGTCGGCTTTAGAGCGGTTCCCTTCTGCAGCCATGTGCTGCGCCGCAGGTCCTGAGCGTCCTTGGTCTCCTGTCTCATAGACATGGCGAAGAATAGTGATTGGTGATGGTGGGCGAGAGAGGGGGCGGGGGTCTTTGATCGAGGTGCTGCAGTCGCAGCCACACTTTCCAGGGTTGTGTAGTATAATGGGGGCTACACAGGGAGAGATGTATAGCACCAGATAGTAAAGACCTCAGAACTAAATAGGCACTAAAAAGCCCTTGAAAATGGGTGCAGAGAGTGGTATCTTTAGATCGCCACAGTCGGTCAATGGGCTTGCACATGCCCCCAGGCTGGTGCCATCTTGTCAACTACCACTAGGCCTAGCTAATGTAGGGAGTTGGGATGGTAGGGTGGCGTCGTTGTTGAGAAACAATTTGAGGAAATCCTAGCCGTCCAAACGTGGCTATTTTTCGACGCGGCAAAACTCACGTGTGCCAACTGTTTCGAAACCCGCTATATCATGCGGATGGTGGCTGAAACTGAAGGGCTGAGCGACCTTCGTGGTCTTGCATTGAGCACGAGTCCTGCCAATTTGACACTACGCTTGACAGTCTCTCCCTGGGCCTACAATCTGGAAGGCGATTCGATTTACATTCGAGCGGCTATCGTAATAAACCTTTAAACCCGTGCATGCACACCTACATCCGCTCCTGCGTGTCCCAAAGTTCGGAGACATTGACCCTCTCGCCATCCACAAAAACGGTCTTCAAGACATTCCCAAGTCCTGCCCTCTCCTTCACCATCTCACGGAACGCAGGCAGAGGTAGCTCCGCAGGTGTACAGTTACCAAAGGACAGGAGCTCCAAAAGCGGGAAAAGCAGCACCATTCCACCCGATCCATCCTCGAATGGTCGCAATAGATGTGCAATCATCCACAAGTTCATCTCCCCAACTTGGAGTTCGCGAACCTGGCCCAACCCCCTAAAGCATTCCCGGAGATATTGTAGGTGCTCCCCTTTGTTCCCTGTGAAACCGAAGCCACTGAGAAGGAGGGTCTCGAGCGCGGCCAGCGGGGAGGGACACGACCGGAGAGGGTCGAGGTAGCGACCCAGCCGTGAAACCTCTCCGGGGTATCCAGCTCCAGGATCCTCGTCCGTGGTTATGGTCTCCCAATCAGTTGTTGGCTCTGCCTGGCTGCTTGTGAATATCGGATCACAGCGGCAAATTTTGATGTGAAGATTGTCTCGCCCCATAATCTCCAACTGACCGGTAAACGCTTTGGGTCTCTTGTTGATCGAAATTTTGAAGTACGTGAACCCTGCACCTCCGCCAAAACCGTCTCCGGAACCTGAGATGGAATTCCAGGCATGGACCAGAGTGAGGAGGTGGTTCGTATCACGCGGAAACGGTGCACTCATTGGGTAGATGGAGATACTACGTTCGCCGGCCTGGGGTAGGCGGAGGTAGCGGAAAAAATCGACCTCAAGATAAGGAAGGGCATTAGGGAACTGTTGTGAGGGCCTTCCTCCGAGCTTAGCGGATTTCAGGTGTTGGAGAGTGACGGGTTCGATGTGAGTGTTTGGGTTGCCCACATAGGAACATCGGACGCGGCAAAGGTCTAACACCTCGAGCACAGGAGATCCCCTAATAAAACCAACCACGTCTGAGACCCGCGGCCCCGGGAACCCATCATGCGTGGCAATGGAAAAGTGAAGCAGGCGTGGGAATGTGAGGGAAGACAGGCTGGCCCCAATGTTCCTGAGGACGAGAGACGTAATGTTGGCGGCAAAAGAATATATCTTCTTCATCATCTGGGCAGAGAAATGTAATGTGATCGACCTTTTTTTGAGGTGGAGCTTGCGTAACGACATTGCCCGTCCAACCCCGAGGGAATCCAAGACTTGTTTGCAATCCCCCACATGTAAAGACAGATAGAGCAATCGAACCCTATCCATGCGTGGGACGACCTTCTGACGAAAATGATCCACTTTTGATCCACAATGAAAGTACACCTGGAGAGGCACCGCCCCAGATCGTGCGAGATAGATCTTGACATGGCGGGGGAGGTTCATATGGATTTCATTCCAGAGTGAAGGGACAGCCAGAAGAGTGGTTCGCCAGTACTGACAGACTTGAGCACAGATGTGTGCAAAGTCAGGTGTGATGCCGGGTGCAAACGAGCAAACGTGGGCGAGGATCTCTGGTGGGAGATTATTGATGGGCGCAAACACATTTCGCATCGAGTGGACGGTGCGTATGGCTTTAGCCAGGCCTTCTTCGACGCCGATGATCTGAGGAGGAGGGTAAGTCTAGCGTTGGATCATGGGACCACGGAGGAGGTTCAAGGCGTACTTCTGGGAGAGGAAGTCCCGGACCCGTGCTATCATTCACAGTCGTTATCCCCCAAAGTTCATAGGGGGACTGGCATGAACGAACTTGCAACTCGCTTTGAGCACATATTTCGAGTTTAGCTTCGAGAGCAGACACCAACTGACTGAGAAAATCCACCCAGGGTCGGGGCTGGTTGACGGTCGTCCCCGGCGCTGACATGGCAACCCAGCGGGTGTCGGTTGGACGAGATTTTCCCACGACTCAGGGTGGGATATTGGTGGCGCGGACCTTGGCAAAGATGCCGTTGCTGCCAGAGGATCAAATCCAAAAGCCAAGCTCGCGATGGAGAACGGTCGTGCGTACGCTCTTGCCACGGCAATCGATTTGGATAGGGGGCCTTGGGTATTCTTTTCGGTATTTTTCCGAATTCTTCGTGGCCGGCGGGCCCGCTGTAGCACGTGAAACCGTTGGGGGTCTCGCGAGTGGATCGAATGATCGCGGATCTCGGTTCTTGCGACCAACGATCAGTGTCTACCCCCATCACCAGTCGAGTCCCCTCTATTTCTCAACAATACGCGCTACGAAGAGGGTCCTACAAGACGTGGCATTTGATACGAATACGTCTGGGATAATGGTACATCTCATGTCAGGTGGCTGAGGTCGTGTTTTCAGTATCGAGAGTACTGCTCTCTACAGGGCTAAGGTAAGGTTGAACCAATGAATGGAGTAACCGCCCGGATGGTGACCGTGTCGTGTTTTAGGTCGACGTTCTCGAGCAGGACGCCTTCGAGGTCCTCCGCTTGATCCGGTTCCTGAAGAACAAGCTCGCACCAATTAACCGGACGTTCAACACTCGCTCCGGGGGTATTGACGCCTCGTCGGAGGTTCGAGAAATCCCCTCCATCAACCACCTCAAATTCCTACGATCGTTCCCTGTCTGCCATATTCCCCGCCACGGCATCAAGACGTGCAGAACACTTGCCCGTTCCACCCAAACCGAGGCCATCAACGCCAACCAGTAACACGAGCCCCCACCGATGGAACGCGTGAAGGAGTAGAGAGCTGGGGCAAGCGGGGGTTCGGATTGCCGAGGAGGGGCATCTCCAATATGTTTGACAGCGAACTCGGCGATAATGACCCATCAATCTCCCGGTCTGGGTCGGTGCAATGCGCTTCATACTATGATGGTCTTGACTTTGCCGATGATTGCGAGTTGGCCCCGTCGGCCCGATCCACTTTGCAAAAGAGCTCGAGTTTTGGGAGTCGTTCGGTGGATCCAGGTGGATCTACTACAGGATTCTGTCGCAGGACTTTGGCGAGGTAGTAGTGGATACGACAAGGCAGGTCCCCACGATTGCCAGCAGAGCGGCGGGCACGGGCCGTTAGATCACTCGATGGTGGTAACCTTGGGATGCACCACCAAACCCTGTTAAAAACAGATCCCCCGTGTCCTGGCCGGTCATATGGGCGGAGGGCCCCTCGAGGCAAACGCTGCCTTGGCTGGCTGTCTTGGCTGTTTTATCCGCGGCCGGCTTTTTCCACTCATTCCGGCCTACAAGGAGTGTTCCCAAGGTACGTTCACCGTGGCTGAGCACACCGCAGCGCGTGGGATTTGGAAAGGGCTGCGTAACCTACTAGAACCTCTTGAAATTTGGAGGGGGCAGTTATGAATTATTGAGCGCAACCTCTCCGATTCGGATTTTGTGCTCAGCCTCAACACCTACGTTTCCGAGTGCGCGGTAAGAAACGATCGCGGGTTGATATCGAGAGCGCAGGAACGAAACGCGTTCACCAACCACCCAAGTCATGTTGGACCGACGCAGTGTGGCAATGAATTCCACAAAGTCGCCGGACAGCCACACGATGTGCACGGTGTTTGAATTTTGCTGGGCGTTGCCGGTCTAGCCACAACTCAGAATCATCCGGTCTCAAATTTGTCTCAGTCCCACCATGTCCACTTCCGTCGCCAATGGGCCCCGCCTCGGTGGAGGCTCTATTATATCCCACTTCTTATCCTCAGCCAAGAAATAACTGCGAGGCCCTGCTCTGGGTGGGAGGTAAGCTTGCCAGGACTCTGGAATGACAGATCGCATTCGGCGTCTGAGATCCGAATTTATAGCGTCGCGACTACCCTGAACCAGAATGAGGTAAAAATCGACGAGCGAACTAGGCGCGTCGACAGGTGCTTACGTCCATCGCATTTTAGGTGGATTCTCTCGAGCAGGACACTCTTGAGGTCCTCTGCTTGATCCGATCCTGGAGGAACAAGCTCGCACCAATCAACCGGGTCCCCCCGAGGTCCTCACTCTCATTCTGGACCGATTTTCACTGCGTGGACGCTGAAAAAACTCGCGCCTACCTTAAACACTCGAAATCCTCCCCAATCAACCTGTGGCTGGACAGGGAGGACGGCCTGCTTCCCCACGATCCATTCCTACAGTTCACTCCCCGCGCTCTCCACCGACTCAATTTTCTGTACATCAACACGATAGAGGATCACCTCCAAAACATTACCAATTCTTTCTCTCACCCCGCACCTCTCCTTGAAGACTTATCCATATGCCGCAGCTCCGGTGACCCATTTGTCAACCCCGTCCTCCCTACCACACTCTTTGATGGAGACCTCTCTTCGCTGCATAAGCTGTGTCTGTATTCTGTTCACACGAAGTTACCTTGGAGGAACATGGTCAACCTCACATCATTTACACTGGGTTACGTGCTGGATCCCGGAGTCACCGTTGGGGAACTCCTGGACTTCTTCGAAAGCGCTCCTTACCTCCGCGACGTCGACCTCACCTTTTCAACCCCCGAATCTGGCGCCCAAACTGGACGATTGGTACACCTGGCGCATCTGAGGAAAATCAACTTTTACGGGTTCCAGCCGCCCTCCCTCTTACTCGAACACCTTTTGATCCCGGTCGGTGTGGAGATGACGATAGATCTAGACGACGATGACCTCCGAATCGAGGATTACTTTCCTAAGTCTCTCGATAACCTCAGGAACCTCTCCAACTTCACAAAAATCTGCTGAAACTTCAGAGACTCCGATGTATGCATGCAGTTTGCTGGGCCGAATGGGCGGGTTCCAGAGCTGCCCCTCTGGACTGGGCGCGAACGAGTTCTTTACGGACCGAATCAGACTGAGCACTTCCAACGCGTCTCGCTCGAGAGTGTTCACCTAAAAACGACATGCGTGAGCCACTGTGCGTGTTCCGGTGGTTCCGTTTTCGTTTGGCTTCACCTCAATCCGGTTCATGGTCGTGGCAATCCTGCGGGAACCATCTTTCAGCATGAGTTCAATGAGGTGTGGCAACTGCAGTTTCCAACGCACCTTCCACCAAATGCCGTGTCCTGTATTGTCCTTTTAGCCACATACAAGAGCTGGGATATAGAGCAACCGCGACCTGGGTAGGTTTCGCCGCTGCCGAAAGAGATGTACATCATTGTGATATCGAGAGAGGCTACAGAACTGGCAAATGAAAAAGGTCTATTTTGCTTGCCGGACCACCGGTCTACGTAGTTCGCCCCCTTGAGTGTCTGGGTAGCCTCGTACTAGAATACTGCATCGGCGTCCCAGGCCCCTCGACTCGATCGTGAACTCGTTCCTCCTTCCAGGTCGATCCCGCTTGGAGAGGCGCACCGCGAACCTCAGCTCACGGTGTTTGACCATGGTTCAAGGGTGCAGTATACAGTGCCTGCATTCCGTTTCCACCTGTTTAACCGGGGTCTCCTCTCCCCCGTTTTCGAGAAGTGTTCAAGTTCGGTCGCCTAGTAGACGCGTTGCGTCGCGGAGGAATGAACAGTCCGGCAGAACAAAGCCGGCGCTTGACCCTCCCTGCTCCGTGCTCCCTTCTGTCAACCCTCCCTCCCACCTCCGCCAGCCGCCAGCCTGGCAATACGCGAGCTACGTGCCATTTTGGCAGATTGGAAGCGAACTGCCCCAACACGACGCGTCGGTCGCGCTTCAAACCTGTTGGCTCTCCTCGTAGACTCCTCATCGTAACGGAAACCGCCCTTCCCACCAAGTGGTTTGTTTATGTCACCCCTTACAATATCTGTCTCTCATTATCACCCTAGCCCCTTTTGCTCGCCACCCTTGGCCTTGAACACCCTAACCAAATGAGATCATGCCCGCACAGCGTCTTTACAAGTTAGACAGGTCATCGACTCGGTTTCCGGAGCAACTCAACGAACTCCTGCACGATAGGGAATGGCTAGAGCTTCTCCGGCTCCTTCCGGAGGGTGAATTGGTGGAATTGGTAGGCTACCTAAATAACGTAAGGCTCAATTCCATACAATTTCGATCTCACTCATTACCCCCCAGATTCTTGACGGCCTCGATCGCATGGGTTCACCATTCAGAAATTGTCTTCACATACTATGGAAGATTTGCAGTTCGCGGATGGTTCTCCCCCCAACGTACGAAGTGTCTGGCTCCCTGTCATTCAGTAACATGCAGGTGGTCGCGTATGGTGGATTCAGTAACGCCTACAAAGGGTCCCTGGGCGCATCAGATGTTTGCGTAAAACAGCTCCGGGTATATTCCATTGGCACGCACGACCGGGCAATCCGGGCCAAACAGGTGCCTCATCCTCATCATCACTCGGTCGTAACACCCTGACAGGTCCCGGAGGCGCTTTGTAGGGAGGCGGTGACGTGGAAGTACCTCAATCACCCGAACGTTGCGCACTTCAAGGGTATCACGTTCGAACCCCTTCAACTCGTGTCAGAATGGATTCCTGGTATTGATTTGCGAGAATATATCAGGGTAAATCACCACGCAGACTTAATTGGCCTTGTGAGTGCACCTGCGCACCTCTGAGCACCACCTCATCCTGTCCTCAGTTGATCGGTGTTGCCAAAGGTCTTGAATATCTTCACTCGCGCAACGTGATCCACGGGGACCTTAAAGGAGTGTGTGGAACCGCACACTTTCCCACATCCGCACTGAGCAACTGATGACAAGTGATACAGACAAATATCATAGTTGATGCGACCGGAAACGCGCGGATTGTGGACTTTGGTCTTGCAACCGTCGTGCGAGATTCAAACTCATTCGTGAACATCATCGACAACCACGGTATCACAGTACGGTACACTGCGCCTGAAATCTTGAAGAACGTCGGACTCCATAGCAAGGAATCTGACATATTTTCATTTGGGATGGTCATGATTGAGGTAAGAGGTGATGAACCTACCCCATCCAGACAACCTCACCCACCGATAAAGGTTTTCACTGGCAACATCCCATTCAGAGGCTCTACCCCCGCCGCTGCCGCAGAAAGCATCATTGCCAGGCGACACCCGAAACGACCCACCCACCCCAGTTTCACAGACCGCTTGTGGGCGTTGGCCCAGAGGTGCTGGAAGCAGGAACCGCGAGACCGTCCACGGATGGGTCGACTGATACAGCAGCTGTCGGTATTTAGACAACATATATTCGGCGATGCATCACCTGCTACGCTCTCTGGGAGTTCCGGGACCCATGACCCCGCAAAATTGTATAATATGGCGGAAAGTCAACCTAGCCAAGAACTTATCAACAACATAGACAAGGAAGGTCACCCATGACATTCTAATCGAAATCTAGGCTGACTTGTGGGTTAGGTGTTAGAAGATGGTGACGTCTCGTTCGAGGAACGACCCGAGTTCCTCAACGTACTGGGGAAAATGTGTCGTCAGTTAGAGACGATCCCAGACTCCATGCACATTGAAAACTGCCCCAACGACCCTATGGATGAGGAGTACGGCGGGGGCAGCGGGACTGTATCCCAAGGGGAATACCATGGCCGGCCAGTTGCCGTCAAAACCTTGCATCTATACCTTACCGACGATTTCGAACAGCGCTTCAGTGTGGGTACCAAACTCTAGCGGGTGTTATGGTGAATCCGTTCTCACTGCAGGGTGTCTAGAAACTTCGCAGAGAAGTCATTGCCTGGAGGCACCTACAACACCCGAACATCCTACCGTTTATTGGTGTGAACATAGAACGGCACAGACTTGCGATGGTATCCGAGTGGATGGATCACGGTAATATCAACGAGTTTGTCAAGATTCACAAAGGGACCAATCGTGCCCAACTCGTGAGTAATTGTGCTATGTCCCATGGGGGCACCGCGACTGATTTATTTAGCTGGTCGACGCCGCAATTGGGTTGGAGTACATGCACAGCATTCACATGGTGCACGGAGACTTGAAGGGGGTACGATTTTGACGGTTCTTAGATACCTAACAACTCATCGCGATTACCAGGCAAATATCCTCATCAATCAAGGTTTCCGTGCCTGCCTCGCGGACTTCGGTCTCTCAACCATCGTCGGTATGGAGTGCCGAGCCGCAGCCAATATCTCCTTGGTCTCCGTGGCCTCAGAACCATCTCTCATGTCTTTCACTCCCGGCGGGACTACCCGGTGGATGAGTCCAGAATTACTCGATCCTCACCGGTTTGGGATTACCGACAGCCGACCAACAAAACAATCAGACTGTTACGCTCTTGGAATGGTTGTGTACGAGGTTCGTGCGGATGGAATCGTTCTCACTTTTACGATGATTTGACGTGTATACGATCAGGTTCTTTGCGGAGACGTTCCTTATTCTGACATCACAAACCCGGGTGGGGTGATACACGCGATTATGAAAGGTGATCGGCCGCCAAAACCGCAGGGGACGGAGGGCATTGGTTTTACAAAGGGGCTGTGGAGAATCGTTGAACGCTGTTGGCTTGTTGACGCGATCGAGCGACCGGACGTGAAAGACGTGTTATCCGAACTGAACCATGCCGCATGGTCGTGGAACAGAAGGCGGTTGAGATGACTGTGAGTTGGGGTGGTGACCGTCTTGGTCCAGGACCTCAGGTGCACCCAACCAGGATGGCGGGGCGAGAAATTGGTGTGCGCCGACTTCACGAATGCTGGATGGGAGTTGATAATGTTCCGCGTGCCCTGTCCTCATCCTCTTTGGTGGCCATCATGTACTCCCGTTATCTCATCTGTGAACGCTAATCAAACCCTTGTCTCTTGTCCTGCAGCTGGGAAGCGACGCCGTGGGTGATCTCTGGCGACGAGGCCGGGAACAATGAAGGGATGATTTATTTTACTGATAAATTGCAAAGTGACATGATTCCACCGACCTACTCGTTCTCATCGTCAAGGTGGTCCCAGACAGGTGGTGAACCGCCGGCCCTGTAATCCACGTGTGCGACGTGCTCCCTGAGACCAAACACCCCTTCCGCCGGCGCGAGTCCCCCCAGACCGACGATCGTGACTGACGCGAGCTTCGCACCTCTCAAAGCTCGTTCCTTCGCCATAGCCAGAAGGTGTTCGATGCAGAACTGATTCTGCGACTTGATGTAAAGAATGAGCCGCCCCAAGTCGGGACATAGCACGCGTTTTGAGGCTTTTTTTTTAGGATTCAAAGCGAGAAAGTAGGGTAGGTTATGGCGCTTGGTCAAGGTGAGGGTGTGCAGTTTGTTCATGTGGGAAAGGGTTCGGAAAACCGAGGATTTTTCGACTCGGGCTGGTTCAAGAGGTTCGTGTCTTGAAATCGCTAGTCTCTGGGTTGTCGAAAGGGTAGGTGGACTGAGGGAGTGGAGAATCTGGCTATCCATATGCCCAAGGGGGTATTCGTTTCTCCAGCGAATGAATACGTTGAGTCTCCCGCCTGGTCCGCTCAGTCGCGCATGCTTCCATATATTGTCCAAGAGGAGGTGGATTGTGGTAATGTGAGGGAGGTTCTTGAGATTGACGAGGGTTTCTGAAAGGTGGTCTCGAAGTGGGCGTTTCATACCGTCGGGGTTGAGGCGCAGGGTCAGTGATGCCCTGGTGGGGATACAGAGGTGATTCAAGAGGGCGTTATGTCCCGCTTCGGCGGTAATGGTGAGGTTTTTTAGACGGGGTAGGGATACTATTCGCCCGGGAGGAGCGTCGGAGGTGGTTGGAATTGAATCCTCGAGCGTGACTGTGCGCAGGGGAGGGGCACACTGGAAGAAGCTGAGGAGTTGAATGACGAAGTTGCGTCCTGGAGGGCAAGAGGTAAGCTTGAATATCGTGAGATTTGCTAGGTTGTGCCACGGTAGGTGTGTAACAACTCGGCCCAGGGTTAACTTGCGCAAGGATGAGAGGTTGCTGTTGAATAGTTCGCTACTGAGGACTGGAGCAGGAATGTCAGTGAGATGGATATCCAACTCTTCAAGAAGAGGGGCATGATGGTAGAAACGCCCGAGAGCCGTCGGGGGGAACTTCCCATAGACGGGCAGGGATTTGAATCGATAGATATGCGGGATCACCGGGAGGAATGTGTCATTGACGTAGGTGTCGTCCACGAAGTCCCTATCTATGAAGACGTCCAGGGGAGAAGGTTTCGAACGTTGGATGTATGTTCGGGTTTTCTCGACATTATGGACCTCCAAGTTGGCCCACAGAGAGGAACAGGATATGAACATGTCCCTCCAGGCGTGACACACGTGGGTGAACGCGATTAGGTCTTGATCCTTGTGATATTCGTTGGAATGGTGTGGGATGAGCGAAAGGATTTCAGGTGGGATCCGGTTGATGGGTGCGAACAAGTTCTTGATGGACCTGACCAGACGGAGCACTTCTAACGCGTCCTGCTCTAGGGCGCTCACCCCGACCTGGTTCACAGTCGTGGCAGTCCTGCGGAAATCGTGTTTCAGAGGTTTGGCGTGCCATTCCTACGGTTCTAGACGCACCCTTCACAAAACGCGACATCCTTTGAGCCGCGTGTAAGAGTTGAGGTATAGAACAACTGCGACCTGGGTAGGTTTCACTGTTGCTGGAAGAAGTGGTCATCGTGGTGCTGGAGAGTGTTGGAGATACAAGCGGATGTAGACCAGGGTTCTGGTCTGGCACCCACGCTGGATCGCCATTGTTAGCCTCTGCCCTGGACGGTATGTCGTTAACGCGATTCAACTGGCTGTTAGCGTAGTTCCTCGTCGTTGGCGACAGGTATCATCTGCGTGGATAACGGTCCAGCTCGGGTGTCTAGCGTTTCTGGTAGAACCCCAACACCGTAGACCCCATTGACCGCATTCTGAGTTTACATTCACACTCACGGCCGACATACAGTTTTGCCTGTGTAACCGGAAAAAAATTATGCATTGCTGAACAGATTCACCGATGGAGCTCGTAGGTACCTTTCATTGACAATGGACAGACCCATGGCATGTACATCTGGTCATTTCTCTCGGCCGGGGGCGCTTCTCGTAAACTCCTAGTGTACTGTGACGTAGGAGATCGCGTCAGGCAACACGCTGGGGACCGCTCTGACTGGGATAAAGGTCCGACACCCTGATCGCATGTCTGACCCTCCAGTATCTCGGGCCACTGAGCCCACTGTATGGCGTTCTGGTAACTCTCGCTCCTGCGTGCGTCCGTGGTGGTGAATGTGATGGTTAGTGGTCGAGTGCGGTCCCCGTGCCACCCGTGGCCGAGCAAGAAAACCAGAAGGCGGCTGGTCGAATGCTGCCAAGTTGCCGCGGCTCGGATGGTGACCTGGGGGATCGATGGTTGGTGTGCTAGTAGCCGGCGTTCTATGCGTGGGTAGCGGCGGAGGATAAAGCGAAGGTCGGGTTCTGGGAGCGCGGGCTTATGGTCATCTACGGGAACAGACTGTTGTGACGTTACGAGACACCCATCCGGGCTAGAGGTCTCAGGTGAAGGTCCAACTTCGAGGGTTGGAGTCCGGGATTTCAGGACGGGTTGGGCTGGCAGGGATTTGCGACCGCATTCGCGATGTTGAGGGCAACCAAGAGATGGTCCGGATGATCCCGGCGTGCTTGCGCCCAACGATGTCCATTCCCACCAACCGGATCTCTTCTGTATCTCAGTCCATACGCTCTGCAAAGGAAACCCTACAAGATGTGACTTTTGACTCGAGGTGCGTCTGGGAACCGATGAAACACGTTACATCGGATTCCTGAAATCGAGCTTCAGTACCACGTTCAACAAGTCTGAGGTTGGACCAACAGACGAGTTTATCGCGTGGGCGGTAGCTGACTCGCCCAGTTTCTTTTAGGTCGACGCCCTCGAGCAGGACGTTCTCGAGCTCCTCCGCCAGATTCGGTCCTTGAAGAACGGGCTTGCCCCAATCAACAGGATCCCTCCCGAGGTCCTCGCTCTCACTCCGGACTACTGGGATAGATATCAAATCATTCAGGCCTTGATTCCATTAACCCACGTATGCCGGGCCTGGAGGGAGGTCTTCGTATCGCGTTCATCCTTGTGGACCGATTTTGACTGCGAGGACGCGGACAAAACTCGTGTCTACTTCGAACGTGCAAAATCTTCCCTTCTCAACCTGCGGCTGGAGAGGGACGGTGTCATATCTCCCCACGATCCCTTCCTCCAGATCGTCCCCCGCGCCATTGGTCAGCTCAAATCCCTGTCCATCAACGGAACGTTAGAAAACCTACAATACATCACCACTCGCCTCTCTCGCCCCGCACCCCTTCTTGAGAGGTTGGTCATAGATGGCGGCTCTGACCTGGGGTCAGGGCGTAACCCTGTGCTCAAAGTCAACCTCTTCAACGGAGACCTCTCCTCGTTGCGCGAGTTACACCTCCTGCGCGTTCACACGGACTTGCCTTGGAGGAACATGGTCAACCTCACGTCACTCATGCTGGATTACTTCCCCCCGGACGGTACCTCCATCGGACAGCTCCTCGATTTCTTTGAGGGCGCTCCTTACCTCCGCAAAGTCCGGCTCGGCAACGCAACCCCAACCTTAGGTGGTCAAAATGGACGATTGGTGTCACTGGCTCATTTAAAGAGGATGGATATCAACGGGGGCGGGCCTTCTTCCCCCTTGCTCGATCACCTGATAATCCCGGTTGGTGCGAAGTTGGGGATACACGTAGACTCCTTTGGCCACACAACCGAGGACCATCTCCCCAGGTCCCTCGGTAACCTCAGGAACCTCCCCAACTTCACCGACGTCTATGTTGGTGAAATTTACCCTCGCATGCGAATCAGAGGGCCGAATGGACAACTCCACATGACAGCTTCCAACAGCGACACAACCTGCCTGGTGATCGAATTTCTGGCTAGGTTTGACGTCTCGAGGACCGAACGGCTGCATATCGCCGACGGCAACCATCCGTTCAGGGGTCCTCCTCACCGAGTACTTTTTGCCATGGAAAGCCTACGCACCCTCATCCTGTCTCGCTGTGTCAATTCACTCACCTTTGCGCACGTATTGAACCCCAACACAAACTCGTCGAATGCTGTGTTCTGCCCCAAATTGGAGGAAATCGTTTTCGTCCCCTGTGCCGGGAGGGAATTCAACATTGGGAGGGTGATAGCAATGGCGGGGGCGAGGGCATCGAGAGGTATGAAACTTAGGACTGTCAGGATCATTGGTGGACAGAACAAAGTCAACTTGGTGGCCGAGTTGGAGCTCAGGAAGCACGTCTCGCACGTGGAAAATGGTTCCGAGGGTGATGTGGTCAGCGATGAGAGTGATGAGGAGGACTAGGGAGGAAGAAGTCATTGGGTTCAGATATCCGCCTCGTTGTCATCTCATTCCGTTGCTTATGCTTTACGTAACTCTCTATGCTCTTCAAGCGTAAAGCGCTCATCCGGCACGGTTGCGTGCAAATCTGTGTTTCCCGCAAGATGTTCTGGTGAAACCTTGAATATCTCCATCAGGTGTGTTTCGGAACCCATTCCAGAGGCACAAAGGGTACAAATATCGCAACCGATCATGATGTGGGAATTTTGATAACCCGACGCTGACTTGTTTCCCACACTGCATCCAACCTTTCTTCCATGAAAGCCTGCCAGTACTGACGGTGCACTCAAACTACGCAGCCTCCGAGACACGTGTTTTGAACTGGCGTACCGCGAAAGCAAATTATCCACGGATTCTCGTACGGGGAGAACATGGAGCGATGGCGTCATTCATCTCAGCCCGCAGAGGCGTCCCACTGACAAACGAATCACCGTCCAATGATCGTCCACCTGGGTTTCGGTCTGTGTTCCATCCAAACCCTTATCGCGGACTTGCGATCTGCGACTGAATTGATCGGCCATCTGGGCCTTGGTGCGGATTTCTGAGTCGACAGCTCGGGAACGTTGAAACGCATGCATGGTCTACCCCGTGGCTTCCGCGTGTGTAGCCTGGGGCCCGAAACCTCCCGTTCGACACGTTGTACTCTCCTTCCATCACCACCATGACTCCAGCCAACCCGGTCTCGACCGCACAAAACAGAAAACCAAAGAACGGTGAGATCTTGTGAATTCGGTTATCTAATCACGCACTGACATCCATGCGACCCAGAGTTCTCAAACAATGTACCTCCCGGGCTACATTACCTTCTACCCCTCGACCCCAAGCCGGAGGGATTCGCGGATTTGTTTCAATCCTTCTTGTCGTCGAAGGAAGGGCGCGCTGATATCTTGGAGTTATCTGGAGAAGACGCGAGGCTCTTCATCGAAATAATTGACAGCGTACGTTTCTCTCGAACACCCTTTGGCGACTATTCACTGATCCCCTCTCCGGACGTGAAGGTATTCCGAGCCGCGCGGCTGGAGACTGGACTTCGTCAACTCGCCTTCAATATCCTTAGGAAGTTGTGTGGGAAGATAGGATACCTTCCCGAATCCTACCTGTTATCCGACGAGTTCGATCTCTCTGGGTTGCCTCGCGCTTCCGGTGGGTTTGCTGACGTTCGGATGGGAGTGCTCAAAGGGGAGGATGTTGTCGTAAAATCTTTAAGGATCTCAGAGGAGGACGACACGGGGAGAATCCACAAGGTCAGAAACCAAACTACGTCCTCGCATCCAGACTCGCTCATACTACCGTACAGCGCTTCTGTAAAGAGGTTTCCATGTGGAAGAACCTGTCCCATCCCAACGTCCTAAAACTTATCGGCGTTCCTGACACCCTCGAAGATGGAAGGTTCTCCATGGTATCTGAATGGATGGCCAACGGAAACATCATGGAGTATGTTCGGAATAATGCCGGGAATCACCTGAAGCTGGTATACTACCATCGCACGTTTCTTTATCACTGTTGAACATCTCTTAGCTCGCAGACGCCGTTGAAGGGCTGAGATACCTGCACGATGCAAATATCGTACACGGTGACTTGAAGGGTGTAAGCCCTTCCCATCAGGATTCCACGGACCGTTCTCATGTCGTTTAGGCAAATATACTAATCACAAATGCCAACCCCGTTACGGCATGCCTCGCGGACTTCGGGTTCATGACCATTGTACATGACCCAAGCCTAGGGATGGAATCGTCGAAGTCCGCAGCGGGCGGAGGGACTGTTCCCTTCATGGCACCGGAACTCCTTGTTCCGGCCAGGTTCGGACTGCGCCGGTGCACACCCTCAAAGGAAGCAGACGTATATGCGATTGGAATGGTCACCTACCAGGTACATACCGCTTAACTCCTGCCACACACCCTTGCCAATTATTCTCGTGTAGGTACTCACCGGAACACTGCCGTTCGGTGAACTAGAGGGAGTGTTCAAGGTCTTGGAAGGAGAAATACCCTCGAAACCAGCAAATGCACTTGAAATTGGCCTCTCTGATGAAGTATGGAAGCTGCTAGAAGACTGCTAGCAGACTGACCGTACACTTCGGCCGCCGGTGAAAGATGTCTTGAGCCGTGTCAAGGCAGCCGCGTCAATCTGCGGTACACTCCCCTTAGTCTTGGGCACGCCACAACGGTACGAAGACCCAGAGTCAGACTCCACCGAGTTCGGTAGGTCATTCTCTCACTCGCCAAGTGGTGTAGGATTCACGAGACTTTGTAGTACAATTGTTCCTCGAAATGTCTTCCTCCGGTAAGTTTTCATCTACCTTCAGGGACCTGCGAACATTCATATCACGTGGTGCAGATGACGAATGGATCGACGTCCAGCACGAGCACATTGCTGAACCATACCGTCCCAGTCAGAGCCAGCTATCAGCGCACAAAAACAACCCAGTGCCCGGTTCACCTCCCCTAAAACCTCCAGAGGCCGGACGTTCATTCGCAGAACCGATCCAAACGAACACTGACACACCGGACTGGGGTAGGCGATTGAAGGGTGTCCTCCCTGACATCTTGTTCGGTCCAGCATCGGACCGTGCTCGTGAGTTGAAACACCCGTCCCGCGCTTGTCGCACCTTGCTGAAACGTCATTGTTGCTCGCTTCCAAGATCCCATTCCTCGATCTTCTACTCCCGGTTTACCCGCGACACCTCCAGCCCCTACTGGAACAAGAGGTCCACAGAGCTGAATGGGAACAGTCGAATGCTGCTCACGGGCGTGGTACCTTCTCAACGAGTGTCATCGCTCGGTAGCGGCATGGCCGCCTCGTTACCGCTCGCATCAATTCCAGGGGGGGTTGCGAGGGCCAAAGCGAAGGATGATTCATCATGGCTACGCAGGCCTGAAGGGAGCCCGTGACCACCCACCAATAAGCAACCCTTTGATGAGTTTCGCAAGTGTACACCACCGATAAATAGTATTTGTCCGCTTCGCGCTGGCATCATCTTCACTTCCTTCATCTAAACGTCCTAAAGGAGCTCTCTGGTTGCGGGGACGACAAACAATTACCGCTGGTGAATATGCGGACGTGTATCTGAGGTGGCCGGGTCCGGGCCACGGCAGTGATCTCTATTGGGGGATAGGATATAGACTGCGGAATGTTGTGGGCTCAATAAATCACCCTAATGGATGGTAGTAACTCCAGTGGTTGTTGAACGACGATTCCCCCTGTGTACTCGCCCAGCGGTAGGACTCAGACGACCACTGTTCCAAACTCACGTGGTTCCAGCAAACCTATAACTCCCCGAGTCTGGACTGACATTCGAATACTCCTCATGGATTCCAACCGCAGCGGGCTGAGATCGCTTCAGTGTTCTCAGAGCAACCGTGTATACGTGCCCACGTGCCCAACGTATATCTTCGTACCCTTTAGTTGGTCCCTGTTGGAAATACGTTCACTTCACTCAAGCTCGATTTCAGTGCCTAGCCCGTTTTAGCCTCCCCGACCGCTTGCTCCCCCGTTGGTTTTGAGAACCGCTACGACGGCGTGCGTTGCAAGTTCTTTCGTGATAACCAGCCCGAACGGACAAGCGACGATGGCCCTATCGATCGGTATCTCTTTATCTGCGACAATTTTGTAGCCAGAAGTGTCCAAGTGGGTTGAAATCGTGCATCAGGGTGGAAATAGCCACTGTTTGCAACAAGCCAGATTATAAAGTCCCCGACAGCGTTTGAAATTGTCGTCTCCATTTCAGTCGCCGAGGGAACGGAACCAGGTGTCAGAAATAGTCAGACAAGATAAGGTTCGTGGAGAGAAGCCAGAGTTAGCCTAAGTCGATCACCGATCGGTCAACACGTTCAAGGTTCAGCTGTGACAGCTGGCGGACACGACCTGAAATTACACTGCATTCCACAGGCGTCCCAGTGGATTGGCGTATGGCGTCAGTAGCGTATATGGAAGAGGGTAAGGGAGTGCCGGTGAACGCGACGGTGAGCCCATCACCTCGTTGCCACGGCAGGCAGCACGTGTAGATCGGTGCTCGAGTTGGCAGCGAAGTGCATCCCTGTGGGTTTGCAGTGTTCACTGCAACTCGTGCTCTTCGACGGGGTATGTATCACGCGTCAGAGATGAACGAGTTTCTATAAGAATGGCTAGTGATACATCGAGCACGGACTATAGACAACCCAAGAGAGAGCTACCAAGAGGCAACGAATGGTTCTCCGGAATTAGAGACACGGCAAATGGTACAAGGGGTTGTAAGAAAGCAAGACTAGCAATACACAACTGAGAATCCACAATGGTGAAAAACGAAACCGATGGGCGAGGAACCAAAAACTGAGCCAGAAAGGAGAGGAAATGGACGACCAAAAGGAGTGACGAAAGGTGAGGGGAGTCTATTTTCTTCCTATCCGTCTGAGCGGATAGGTTGCGAGATGATGACCAGGAGAAATCGAAGTGGGTGGAGGTGAGAGTCGATGAAAGGACTGTCGGTAACTTGGTGGGTTGCGCGGGTGTATTCAAAGTGATGGTGGAGGGTGGTGGTGGAGGCCAGGCGATGCGCTTAGCCGCACATGCGGGCACTGCAGGCCGGGTCGCGAGCCTCGACGGTCTCGGGCTCACGGGCGAGGATATCCAACTCGGAACCCTGAGTTTCGGGCTCCCGGACAAGGGCGTCGTACTCGACAGCAGTGACGTCCTTCTTGGAGAGGGACCCGGCAGGAATCGGGCTGGCCAAAGAGGAGGCGGCACCTAAGACAATACGACTGGTAAGCGACCACTGATTGAAGCGAGTTGCAGCTGTACTACTGACCGAAAGCTAGCAGGGCGGCAAGAACGCGGATGAACTGCATTGTTGTTGTGGTGGGGTGGTGGGTTCGGTTGCAGGGGGCAAAGCGAGTGGACTGGATTCGAAAGTAGATCGAATGGAGAGCAATGGGGAGATTGGAGAGGAGCATTCCCCATTCTTAAATACGTCTCGGAGGTCATCACGGCTCCCAACCGAACGCCTGTGAGTTACCAAAACGGAAACAAACCCTCTTCCAAAAAAGGAAACCGACGGCCCCCAAATGAGGAGGGGCGGGTGGCTGCCTTGTCCGGAAAAGGAAAAAGTCCCAAAACGGAAGGTTGAAGGAGTTGATTGAATCGCCGATCGGTCTCCATTTGGATGAAAGGAACCTAACGAGGAAGGTTCTTGGCCGTGCCTGGTTTCCCACGTCGCCCATGTCTCCCGGCGGGTGGACGGCAGCCGACGTCTCCTTACCCTTTCAGGTCGTTTGGGCATCTCGGGAGCGGCCAGCGTCTCAGGCGGGTCGACTCGGAGATCAACGGCAGCGGGACAATGTGACCAAAACGTGACAGGTGACAACTTATCGTGAACAACTTGTTGGCCGGGGCGCTTGTGTTTCTGCACTCCAAGACCCGGTACATACGTCCCGGGAATTTTGAGAACAGCGGGTACAGTTATATCACAAGTCCATATCCCCGATATCAGAGCGTAAGGCACCGCGTTGTCAGCTGCTTCCGGCCCAGCGTGGAGCGTTTGATCCCAGCAGACCCTCGTACCTATCTCTATTCAATGGCCAAGAGATCGGTGAATGGCGAGGTTCTCGTGTGTGTAATCTCTTCCATCTCTACAGTTGAGTCCGATACGACTGGGCCCGTTTAGTTGTATATGGACATATTGGCCACGTTGCTGCCCGGCCCCGTCGAGCTTCCGACGCCCAGTTGGGGACAAAGGAGGCGCGAATCTCCTTCATCTTGAAAGGTGATAACCTATCGATCCTGTATAGGAACAAACCGATTGTAGTATTGCTTCGTCATCGCCTCCACGCGCTCCGGTGTAGACTCGGACAACTCCTTCACAAACCTCCCTGCAGGTCACACTCCCGTCAACTTTTGGAACGCGCGCGCCAAATTGAGAACAAACCTGGTGAGCCACGAAAAACGGCCAAGGCTGGTACAACCGTGTTCGGAGGCAGTATCGTGTTGTCCTCGATCTTGGCACAATCCTTGATTATACAAAATTTCCCCTGTAAAGTTCCAAATGCGAGCGTAGATCACGTCAGTATGTAAGGTTGGGAGATGCGATTCTGCCAACGTGGAGGTATAGGGGACAGACGTGCTATGAAAGGAATGTTGAAGGGATCGGGGCCGGCGTCATGAGGCGCCTGCCTGAGCTCAGTGTCTCCACCTCGCCAGGCACAGCACGCACTGAACGTGGAAATAAGGCAATAGGCGCTGGTTTGGAGTAGAAAGGAGGAGAGAAACGGACGCACCACTACACAGTTCTTCCCAATTTCGACGTTGTTTCCGATGGTGGCCGCTTCAACGACCGTCCCGGCCCCAATATGAACGTGGTCTCCTATCTTCATGGGGTAATAATTAAAATTGCCTCGATACGTCTTGTACGGTGGCCTATAGTACGTCCGACCCACCCAAAGAATGTAACGGATCGTTCGGAAGGAAATGGTTGCCATCAGTATCAGACGCAAGCATCGCTCTCGTCGTTTAGTGGCGCCGCGTACCACGTCCACTGTTCGCGGCCCGGGGTGATGTGGAAAAGCCAGCTAAGGGCTAGAGCGGACGCGTACTTCTTACTTGGAAGAAGGTAACATACCGCATGATGCAACCCTCTCCAATCAGACAGTATCTTCCCAAGGAAATGACGACGGTGTGACCGCTCCCAGTCCGCCTCAGATCACCCCGAATGATCCCTCCATTCGAGATGATCGTTTTGCCCCCAAGGATGATATTTTGTGGTCCAGCGATGATCGCCTTGCGAGACACCTTGTTTCCCGTATCCTGAAAGGGGTCAAGCCACACATGCGAGTGCCGTAGGGTCCAGCACATGTTCCAAAGAGATGAGTCGAGGGTTACATTTTGGTGGTAATCAATACACACGGTCTCAATGTACTCGTTGCGGGAGTAACAGATTGGCTGCTGCATCCTCGGAAGACAGTTTCCTAACGTCAATCAGGTAAGCCCAGCGTCGGCACTGTACCGGGGAACGGGCGCGAATATGGTGGGAGAGAAGGTAGGCCGACGTCACGTGCAACTTGGGAGCCCGAATAATGACAGCGTGAGAGTCGGCACATCCGATACCACCCCCGCCGAGTCCCCCAGGCGTTCCAACAATGTGAGGATGAACAGCCCGAATAGCATAAGGCACAGATGGATGATCACTAAAAATGGCGTGTATTGTGCCTATGGCATATCTACAAAGCCTGCCCGTCCTCCGTGGGTAAAAAAACACCACAAAGGCAGTATCTGGAGGCTAAAAACTCTTCGTAGAACCCAAATCTGCGCCCCCCCCACCCCAATCCCAGGTGACCGGGGGTAGCTGTTGAAGTTCTGCCCGCTCTTTATGGTGTAAACCTTGTATCCGTAGAAAAACGCCTGCCACTGCGCCAAGGAAGACGATCTCTCCAAGGGTTCAGGACCACCCATCAGCAAAACCGTCCGATTGCTGTGACGCTGTGCGCGCCATAGCGATCACATAGCAACGATCACCACAGACATACCCTTTGGTGACACAGAAGCTCACAGCGCCACAGAGACTCCGGACGGTTTTGCTGATGCCCCTGAGTAAGCAGATTCCTTAAGTTGTAACTTTCCGCGGGGGTCGTTTGCATTGGAGAGGATGGCAGAGTAGGTCGTGACGCTGATGCTGGAAGCGAGGAGCAGTGTTGTCAACAACGAAGAGTTTCAAGTGATACCAGAATCTCGTACTCGTGGTCATCGGAAATGTCCCCAGTGAGGGAAGAGAAGCCGAGGAATGGCACCTCAGGTAATGAAACGATCTTCAACGTAAATCACGGTGTCCAATCATCCCCTAGTTCGTACAGGACCTTCCAAACGAGTCGGCTCAGATGCTTTGTAGTGAATCTTGGCCGAATCAGCGTCACTGTCAATTGTAAATGTTGGACCTATGGGAGGAAAACGTACATCGAGAAGCCCGTCCCTCAGGTAGGTCATCTTGAGTTTGGTCACGACGTTCGTTTGCCTGTAGAAAGCCTGGAAAGAACATCAGGGGGACTAAGCGGCGGCAATCTATAATCGACGTACAGAGCAAGAGCCGATGGCGTTGGCCTCTCCATCATTAGCAAGAGAGTATGGAGTCTTTCCATCGCCGAGCATCGCAACGATACGGCGGAATGAGAACGTGTGGCGCGCGTTCGAATACCTCTAATTAACCGGGAGGGATTGGCGAGGATGCGCGCGTGTCAAGGAACAGACCCAGGCCCCCAAAGTTGCCTGCGCCGCAGTCAATACAATGGACCAATCAAACGTAGTCGCGATGGTCTTACCGAAGTTTCCAAATACGGATCCAAACCAGGTTGCCATAGCACCGTCATACAGGTGATCCGGTGAACCAGAGATCTAGTGGCGGGGATATGGGTCGAGGCATTCAAGAGCGTTAATCGTGATGAGCAGACGCGACCAAAGCTGGCCTTGTTGGCCCAAAGGTCTATCAGCAGAGTGAAAACCACGGGGGTGGGATTGACTTGCAATTTCTGAGGGCCGATCATGGGCCAGCCGGGTAAGCTTTGCGGTGTTCTCGGTAGACCTCCCCCAGTCAGAGGTATTGCGACCGCAGCTTGCGTGGAAATCGCATACTACGTAGGCATCTCCTCCAAAGTCCCACCACCTGTTCTGCAGATCCTGGTCGATGGCATGGCGCGCCTAAGAGTCCTTTTCATGATGTACTGGAAGGATTCGTGTTTCCGTAGAGGGAGGGTAGTAGGGGTGGGGGATTCCCCTGGCCCAGGTGTTTGAAGACGGGCTCCCCGCGCTCTGTTCGGCAACTGGCACCCTGATCTAATAAGTTTGGAATATCCCAACTGTAGAGAAGGTCTAAGAAAAAACGGTACGATGGGAAACAACGAGAACTCGCCGTGGCTCAGTTCATCTGAGTCCTCCTCTGGCTCTTCGGCACCACTCGGTAGCATGTATGTATGCCAATTACCTGCGGCGTCGACGACTCCTGCCACAACGTCGCCATCCCAAGGCTGTTTGGATGAGCTTCCACGAGGGACCGGATATCCTAATAGCCTCTGCGCTCGCCCTCTTGGGTGGGAACTATGCTTTTGAAATCGAACCCAGAAAGTGCAAGTAGTTGCGGGGCCATTGTGCCGCCTTCCAATGTGAGACTTGATGGCATCGAGTTATGCGGGTCAAACGACACGGTCGTAAATCCAAGTCGGCAAGACACGCCCTGGGGAGTGGGTCATTCGTTACCAAGATGTTTGACTGCTGGAAGTTCAGAAAAACGGGGAGGAAGGTGGGTGAAGGTGGGAGACAAACCCTTTCGATGTCTCCGTGGATGAGTTGGGCACCGTGGAGGTACTTCAGTCCTGAGCCTGCTGTCAAAGTTAGGGGAAGGAAGCGTTCACCCTGGAACGTCTATTTGCGGTGTTCTTGATGTACTCCATAATGTCACCGTGTACCACCCACTTTGACACAGTGGCAAAATGATACTGCCCAATGCCCTCCAGAACCCCGACAAGCTTCGGGATGTTCGGATCGGATAACAAATTCCGAAGAATAACCTCTTTGCGAAATTACTGGGAGGCGTTCTCAGTGTCATCCCACTCAACCACGAAAACTTCCACCCCACTCACCTCCCTGATCCTGCCGAAGTTATCTGTCATCGTGACCCTCAGTCCCTTCACCGCGACGGTAAATCCCTTGTGTCCCCCTGGCTTGATATCCGCGAAACCACCCGACGTGTGGTGTTGACTAGGAGTAGAAAAGTCGACCGTCTGTGATGATAATCGAACCGGGCAATCATGTGTGCTTTCCTGGGAGCCTCCTCAGCGTTCCGAAGAATGTATATTTGTCGGACGCGCGGAACCCGCCCTCCGCTCTAAGTTATTAGGTTGGTGAGCGACCATCAGGTACGGTCGACGAGCTTACACGGTCCAAGGTCTCGATACACAACTCTGCTTCCGTCGGTTCGAAATCCAAGGCGAACGCTTGGCCATCCTCTGTCGACAGGATCTTGGCCAGAGTCCGGATGGATTTCGCCTCATCCATGGTGGTACGAACTGTCTTTCACAGCTTGCTGAAGTTGTCGCGTTCGAGGGGTAGAACGATGGAGAGGTTCCGCCCGCATTGTGAGTTGAAGGCATGTATCTCTGGAGTTGCCGTTGTTACAACTTGGGATTCATCCGGTTCGTCCGGGGCCTGCAGAGTGGACGGTTAGTCAACGAAAGGGGAGGGACAAGCGACCCACGTTCAATTGGTGGTGGGTTTGCGAGTGGTGAAATGTGGTCAAGGCTATGGGGAGGGGTGGTGGAGACCGGTGAAGAAGCAGTAAGACGAGCTGGGGAGACGCCGGCCCTGGGGATGTATAGAGGGACACATTTCGATTGGCGTTGGTCCGGCTGGAGAGTTGGTGGGGTACACGAGCTGGTCGTGGGGCTGAATGGAGTGAAATCGAGGTTCGGGTCATGTTGGTGGTCGAGTCCGGGTCGTGTTCTACTCCGGACAGCTCCGAAGTCCCGAAGTTGGCGGCGGCCCGGCGTGGACGAAAGGAAACGAATTTTCCATTCCGAGCCTCGTGTGATTCTTGGTTATGCCCCTCAGCCGGCGGGCCATTCCACACTGCGCTCAAAAATCATTCTACTACCAAGCTCTGGACATCCTACAAGAGAGCCCCCCCACCAGCCGCTTCAGATTCTCGCAATTGTGCGCCCTTTCCACGATCTGCCACCTAACCACACCCAACCCCGCCTCGGGGTTAAGACAGGCGGAGAACCTGTCCATCCCATCCCGCCCGACAGCATCAAAATCAACAAGCAAAACGCGTCCTCCACCCTCCGGCAAGTACAACACGTTCGGCTCTCGCAGGTCACCAAAGACAGGGTCCTTTTCGTGAAGCAAGTCGAGAGCCTTGGCGACGCCCTGGTGGACAGCTTCAAGCACAGGTTGCGGTGGTGGTGGGTCGGCGTGAAGAGACTGACCCTTCGACTGTGGTACGTGCTCCATGCATATATCACCAACCACAAGCGTGCAGAAGTGGACAGCGGGGGCGAGCCGAGGATCCTGACTGGCGGGCAGATGAGCACCCTCATTATACTTAGCAGCAAACTTGACGAAACGACCCCGGTCGAACATTCGGTCTGCATCAGCGCAAGGTACATCGCGTGGCGCTCGTTGTCTTCGTCGATGATTGCAAGTTCAAGTTCGGTCAACGCGATCCATCTTGCAAAAGAATCTAAGTTTCGGGAGCCGTTCTATGGATCCGGGCGGATGGACTGTGTGGTTTGGCCAGAGAGCCTCGCTCGTTGCTGGGAGAGGGCAAGGGTCTCTCAGGAGGTTTCCGTACAGCTCGCGAAGCTGTTCCATAGATTCGTTTATCGCCATAAACACGCGCGCAAGTGAAGACAGCAGTCGATATGACGAGACGGTTCCCCGCAATGGTCAGCAGAATGACAGGGAGGTTAGACCCTCGAGGTATGGGGCGCACTGTGCGGTATAAGTCAGTGGAGGGAAGGTCATTCAGTGGGGGATCAAACAATACCTCTTCTCGGGCGATGGTCCTGCCATACACGACCAAACCCTGTAAAAATGGGTCCCCCCCAAGTCCTGTCCCATTCTTCAAAGGCGATCATATAGGCGAAGAAACCCCCATGCCCAAAGACCGCCTAGCTCGGCCGTTTCCCCCGCGGTCCGCCTATCCATATCCCACTCGTTCCGGCCCACAAGCAGACATCTCAGGGCCGGTTCCCAGTCTTCCTCGTCATCTAAAAAACCAGGAGCGTCGGTAATGAGGCGAAAGCGTGGTGTATCGTCGTATAGTGCGGTGTAAACGACTCGAGGTGCTCAAGGTTGTACTCCAAAAACGCTAGTGGTTCGCTGAAAAGCGCCTGGGTGGTCCGAAACGATGGGAGCCTCTTCCATATCGCAGTCCATATCGGTGCGGACGCAGATATGAACAGAGTATGATCGAAGGTATAAGTAGCCCACGAGAGAGTGAGCTTTCGTAATTGAAGATCGCCTGGGAGGTCCAGTAGTTTGCGCGCAGTATTTTCCGCCCCTGCGTGTACATGGAAGTTGAGGGACCCAGTGAGCGCGGGTGATGTCGAAGGGACGACGGTCTGTGGCCCCTGGGAATCGTCGGCATCGAGCCACGGCGCATGGCGACCCATCAGGCTCAGGTCCTCAAGAAGGGGGAGGAACGGACGAGGCCGAAAAGCTGTGAGTATGGAAGGAGGACGGGACCCACGCGGAGCGACTTGAGGGTGGGTGCAAATTTGTAGAATGGGGTGAGGGAGACTTCAGAGGAGTCGGGGTACTTGGTGTCACGCGACCAGACTCGCGACACGAGAAAAAGCTGGAATCCAACCGCCCTCCTCCGCGTCTGCTGCCGCGGCAAGCCGAAGGGAACCAATGAATAGGGTGTGAGCGTAACACGCGGGGGAGTCCGCGATGTCCGGGAATGTCTTCTTCCACGATTCGAGGTCGCTCGTGGAATGGAACTGGATATAGGCGAACAGGTGCTTTTGGGCGCGTGGAACCCACGATTTCGAGACGAGGCAACACTGCTTCGCACGAACCCGTGGGTGTGTTCAACCAACCGAATCGTGGACCCAGCTTACCCTCAAGGCGACCGCATGTTTCAAAGACGCTCGAATTTCCTTCACGGTGGCGTGGGTTCCTGTCTTCTCATGCTCCATCCGCGAAATCTGCCAGTTCTTCAATACATCGGATCCACCGATAATCCCATCGAACTCTCGGCCAAGCATGTACACACAGGAGATGGAGCATGTCACCTCAGGGATGACATCGAGTCGGGCTCACGCAGATCCTTCCGGATGTATCAATGCCCTCAACCCACTGCTATCTACGGCGGAAGGGAGGAAGTTCCTCTCGAACCAAGAGGAGAAGGGGGCAATGGTGCTGATTGAGTTATTTGACTGGGTAGCTGTCTCCCTCAGTTCCTTCGCTCTTCCTACGAGAACTGAAAACGTGGTTTTCAGGCTTTGAAATCTGACGGGATTCCTCTGAACAAAGGATATATATTGTGGACTCTCAGGCGGTTGTGTGCTTGCCTAGAGACCCTACCCGAGTCCTACGTCCTTCCGATTGAGTTCGAGTCTTCTGATCCGCGCAACGCGGGAGGGGGGTTCGCGGATGTTTGGAAAGGGGAATACAATGGAAGAGAAGTGGCTTTCAAGTCCATCAGGTGGAACACTCTCACTAATAAGGCGCGCTTGAAACGTAAGGTATGATATGGTACATTCCCTCCAACCAGGCAGCTCGGTGACGTCCCATCACCTTTAGAGATGGTTCTGCAAGGAGGTGGTGTTATGGAAGTCGTTCAACCATCCGAACATCTTGGGGCTCATCGGTGCCTGCCGATGTGGCAATACGCCTGATGCCAGGCTCACCCACTCACTACACGTTGACCTATAGGCAAATGTTCTCATTACTTCCGATGACCCCGTCCGCGCTTGTTTAGCCGACTTTGGGTTCACGACGATCGCCTACGACAACGCTGGAGAGCCAGAGAGTAACTCGGCGCTAGGAGGAGGAACGACACTGTTCATGGCTCCAGAATTGTTGTCCCCATCTACGTTTGGGAAAATCAAGTGTCAGGCGTCAAAGGAGGCGGATGTATACGCGTTTGGAATGGTGGTCCTACAGGTGTGCCTCTGCCCTTAGAGGTACCTGGTCCCATGTTGAAGTCCAGGGTTGCGTCTAGGTATTGACTGGAGTGACACCTTTTCATACTCTCCGGGGCACGGAGATTTCCCACAAGGTCGTCCAAGGTGAACGCCCAACGATACCGACCAATGCCAGCAACTTGGGCATATCGGATGGACTCTGTCAACTCCTTGCCAGATGTTGGGATGCCGAATGTACTAAACGTCCGAAGATCAACAAGCTCCTTCAGCATCTCTATCAGGAACCTGCACGAGGAGTGATCTTCCCTCCGACCCCAAGCCGGGAGAGCTCCGCTTTGAGCTCCTCACCAGAATACGGTAATGGCTCGTGGTTTACACGTGTACTCGCGTGCTTACTGGTCTACAGCCACTCTCTACGGTAGTTACTTTCGGAGATCCGAAAACCCTAGTCGCTCGGACTATATGCCGAAAATAGCCGCTGATAGAGAAAGCCAACCCAGTCAAGAGTGCATCAACGACCTAGACAAGGGGGGTTACCCGTGGATCGTTCTAACCAGGATCCAGGCTGACTAATGTTTAGATGTTGGAGGATGGTGACATCTCGCCCGAAGATCAACCCGAGTTTCTCAACAAGCTGGGAAAAATGTGTCGTCAGTTGGAGACAATCCCAGACTCCATGCGGATCGAAAACTGTTCTAACGGTCCGACGGATGAGGAATATGGCGGGGGTTGCGGGACTGTAACCCGAGGGGAGCACCAGGGTCGGCCGGTCGCCATCAAAACCTTGCATCTCTATCTCACAAGCGATTTCGAAGAGTGTTTTGGTGTGAGCCATACTCACGAATGCGGTAGGCGATGCATCCTAACCACTGGATCTTTAGAGGTTCCGCAGAGAAGTCATTGCCTGGAGGCACTTACGACATCCGAACATCCTACCGTTTATCGGTGTGATTCAGGAACGGCAGAGGCTCGCGATGGTATCCGAGTGGATAGATCACGGAAACATCAGCGAGTTCTTGAAGAATCACGGAGGAGTCAATCGTGTCCAACTGGTGAGTGAGCGTGTTGTATCTTGTGAAGACAGACGTGACTGTTTGTTCAGCTGGTCGACGCCGCGAACGGGTTGGAGTACATGCACAGCGTTCAGATGGTGCATGGAGACTTGAAGGGGGTACGAGCTTATCAATTATTGGGTGACAGAGCACTCATAATGGTGGCCAGGGGAACATCCTCGTCAACAAACATTTCCGTGCCTGTCTCGCGGACTTCGGTCTCTCAACCATCGTCGAGACTGAGCGCCGGGCTGCAGCCAGTTCCACCTCTATGGCTCCGGGGACATCTCTCATCTCGTTCACCGACGGTGGGACTACCCGATGGATGAGTCCAGAGTTACTCGACCCAGAGCGGTTTGGAATCACCGATTACCGACCGACGAAGAAATCCGATTGCTACGCTCTCGGGATGGTTGTATACGAGGTTCGTGTGGACGTGGTCGCCCCCGATTTTGCTGGTTTGATTTACATGCCGTCAGGTTCTTTGCGGAAAGGTTCCCTACTGGGATATCACGAACCCGGGTGGGGTGATACTTGCGATCATGAGAGGTGACCGACCGCCGGAACCGGAGGAGGCTGATGCCCTTGGGTTTACCAAGGCGCTGTGGAGGATTGTTCAGCGCTGCTGGCTCGACGCGAGCAAGCGACCGGATGTGAAGGATGTATTATTTCAGCTGAACCATGCCACATGGGCGTGGGACAGGAAACGACCCGTGTAGCTTCCTTGAGCTGTATCCAGTTGGGGGGGTAGACTTTTGTGATGGATTTGTTCGTGTACGGAACCCGCGGATATGTTCAACAAGGCGGCTGATGGGACCCACGGAATCGGGGTCGAGCCCGTCTTTCTATACCGCATGCCGGGGCCGCGTCCTTAACACGCCTTGGATGGACCTCGGACCACCCCATCCGGACCCCCAAGTACAGTTCACCAATAAGTTCAGATCATTTTACTTCGTGGATACGGGGCAGGGTAAATAAGGTTTCGCAGAACAAGTTCCACCAGCAACAAATAATATCAACGTCGCGTTCGAATTAGATGTGCACTTATAACCCATCTGAGAGGCGGGATCGATTTTGATCTACCAAGTGTGATCAGTTTTGGGCACGAAAGTCGGAGTGGCCGAATGAGAAAATCCTACCAAAGCTCACGCAAGCCGGTTTGCGAGATATTGGATATCTGGCCGTCTTTCGCGCTTCTTATTCCAACAGTCCTCGATGAGTTTCCACCCCTTCGACGAAAGGCCCAACCTTGAGGCGTCGATTGGCTTGGAGGGGCGCTTACCCTTCACCACCGCGAGATGGACATTCAGATCTGAGAGATTTGGGAAGGGGAGTCTCCCAGTGAACATCTGGCAGTGGGGGCGATCAGTGCACGGTCAGCGGGGGTGGTGGTTGCGCCATATACCTCGACGACGACCATTCCAAATGCATAAATGTCCGACATCTTGGTAGGACGCCTGGATAGTGCATCCGGTGCCTCCAGAATTTCAGGCGCGGCCCAACGAAGGCTATAGCCGTGGAATGGAGTGGAAGCGTTGCCCGAATATGGGTCCTCGATGATTGAGGAGATTCCGAAGTCGGCAAGCCGCGGAGTCCCCGTTGTGTCAAACAGGATGTTTGCCTGACGGACGATGCGTCAAAGAACGTGAGCGACCTGGTAGACGGGACTGACCCCTTTCAGATCCCCGTGAACGACCTCGTTGTCATGGAGGTAACAAAGGCCATCTGTCACTCCAAACAACCAACTTGATCATAGAATTTAGTACGCTCGCCAGCGAGAATTGGCAACGATCTCCTCACAATCCCCATCCGGCCGGCTCCGGGATGCTTCCGGAGGTACGGCAACAACCCTCCCTCCGACATCCACGGGGCAACCACACAGAATTCAGCGATGTCGGTGCTTGCGCTATATGTTGGAACCACGTTTTGGTGGTTCAACTGTTTCCATATGGTGAGCTCCTTGTAGTACCTCTGGAGTCTAAGTGAGTCGCAGAATCGTATCTTGTATCCGACGAGCGAGGAGCTGACCTTGACCTTGTACTCTTCTCCCTGATTGACGCGGAAGACCTTGGCGGCAAACAACTGCTTTCGATCGTCCGTGACTCTCCATACATCAGCTGCGCCGCCAGACACGGGGCGATTACTGGTCTTGAACAACCGCCCGCGGAAGTAATGAGATTTAGGTAAAATTCTCCTCGATCCACATGTCTTTCTCAAGGCTCGCAGGGTCCTTCTCTGAAGCCGATCGTAACAAATCCTGGAATCGATGATCTGAAAAATGGTGGGCGATGGGGCTACTAGAACGAGTTCAAGGCCGATATACCTGATCTAACCGTTCTACCCACATCCTGAGGTCCGGGTCTCCCAGTAGGTCTATGGAGATTTTATAATCTCCGGCATCGAATGTTGTAGATAAGACTTGGGGGATCTCAGCGGGTGGGAAGCTGTCCCTTGCGAGATGGATGACGAGACCTTGAGTTGTATTGGGATGGTCAGCCATGGGGGAAGGTGAGAGTAGAAAGGGGAGGATGGGGGCGGGCGAGGTGCGACACTCTCGGGGGTTATGTGTTATATGCAATCCTCATGTCCACAGTGCAGCTGTCACATGGCAGTCGGACATCCCCTCTACTCCCATCATGTGGGGATTTTCCCACAGTGCCACCCACTCGAGTGGGACTCCATCCTGGGTTGGGATTCCATCCGGACACATTGAACACCATCAGATGATGGAATTGGGGTTGTGGGGCTCCTGGTGATGTTTAGGTACCCAGGAATCATGGATTGCTTGCGACTGCCATGCAGTACACGTGTGGTGGATTGCCCGGGGTCTTGATGCAAGGCCAGGAAAATGGCCCTTAGGTGGTGGGACCTGCCCTCGTACGGAGTGTATGTCTGGCATTCATACAGTGTCAAGGCTTTGAGCTTAGCATTGCTCTGGTTATGCTGAGTCCCCTTCCTCTTCTTTTTTGTTTGTTTGGTTTTTGAGGGTCAGTTGTTTGGTTGTGTTGGTGCCCTTGGCAATGTTTCACAGAGTATCTGGGGTAGGCAGTGAGTCAGCTTCACCCAACACTGTGGTCTCCCATCGTGGTACCCATGGGCTGATTCATAGTTGAGATGTCACTTGTCCCTTCTTGTCAGGGCCGACCTCAAAGGTCACTCTGATGAAAGCAGTCGACGAGCTGGTCTGGACTAATAGTCAGATGCTGGGGTGTCGAGGGATCTTTACTGTGGGCTTACTGCAGCCACTCAAGTTTGACATCGCAGTCAGGGGTCCTAAGACTGGGTAGGGTAAAAGGGGAGGTTGTTGAGACGAGGAGGGAACAAGTGGAGACGTCAGAGGTCAACTTGGTTTCAGGTTTAAGAGACTGGGGACACCAGAGATGAGGGAGAATCCTAAGTTGACAAAATCTAAAGAAATGACAGCGACTGTCTACCACTATATATAGGGGCTGGGTTTAGGGCAGGCAGTGCGCACAGACCATGTATCAACCAATGATGGGAACAAATAAAGAAGGGTGTGTGAATGAATGATGAGTAAGTACTGAATGAGAGTGAACGATCATCTGATGAGACGTGGGAATAAAAGATAAGAAGAACAATAGAAAGATAAGGAGTGTGAGAGAATAAACCCATAAGGGGAAAGGTCATTTGATGGAGGTGAAACGATCACCGGGGTTTGATCAAGTCCAAGGTCTAGGTTCTGATGGGCTGTGTCTGGACCGGACTAAGGGTCAAGGGTTTGATGGATCTGAAACAATCACCGGGGATTGATGAGAGCCGTTGAATGGACATGGGCGCGTATGGGCGTTGTTGATATAGGGGTGGGCGGTGATGGATTATGGGCGCGGTGGGAATGATGGAGTATTGTTGCACCGAAGTGGGGAATATATAAGGACTGCTCATTGGTCGGCAAGTCCCCATCATTCCACCTTCAGCCACTCCCACCAACACAACCACCTACAACAAGCTAGCATGTCTTTCGATGACTCTTCCTCTTGTATGGATAACGACCTCAGCATGATTCATGGGGAGTTCTCCACCATCCCCCCTTCCCATTACAAGGCTTTGGCCCGCACTCCCGCCCCTCGTCCTAGGGGTCGTCAGACTCCCAAACCGCCTTGTACTTCTGGCTTCCCTCATCAGCCAGTCACTCCTTCCATCGCCTTCAACGTCAACGGCTACAAGCTTCGCAGGGGAGATCGCTTCCTCCCTTATCCTCTTCTTGCTGAGGTCAGTGGACGAACTCAGAGCAAGTCTGTTCGCCATGACAGGTTCAAGGATCTCTACCTGTGAGACTTTGTTCATGCCGGGAAGATGATTTGGAGAGACAGGTATAGGAACGTGGAGTAGACCCACTTCCAGGAGGAGATGATGGCTTGAGGTTTGGTGATCGAGCACCTGGAGGTTGACCCAGTTCCTGAGGTGGCAGATACCTGTTTGGGGTTTACTGCGGTGGCGATGGCTGAAGTCTTCTCTGAGTTAGAGAAGCGTGATGAAGAGGTGGGAATCCGGATCCCGAGCTCGCTTTAGAGTTTGCTGACCCTGTTCCTCTTAGAATTTGGAGTTGAAGAACAAGGTGAAGACCTTGGAAAAGTGTTGCCTCGAGATGGCCGATAGGTGTGAGGATTTGATGGGGAAGTATGAGTTGATGTTGAGGAGGACGACCCAGGTAGAGATGTCCGTGGGTATTCTGAGGAGTAGGTTTGAGACCTATCCTCCTCAACAATTCGACTTGACGGATGTGTTGGATACCCCCATCACTTTGGGGAATCACGTGGTGGCCTCTGGGCCTAGGACCTTGGAGGAGAGGATTGAGTTGGGTAGGGATTGGGAGCAGTGGTTGGCGAGTGTGGAGGACGTCGAGGAGGAGGAGAGGTTGGTGGCCGAGGCGAAGGAGACTGCCAAGGCTTGGGTTGACTCTGTCATGATTTTCGCTGGTTTTCTACCTTTTTCTTTCAAAGTCCCAAGCACTGTCATGATTTTCGCCGGTTTTCTGCCCTTTTTCTTTCTAAGTCCCAAGCACCCACTCATCTCATTTAACTTCGCTCAACCATGACATGTTTCCACATTCCTTATCTTATCCTATCTCATGTCCCATTTCTCTTATCTTATCTTTCATTCTTCTTTCGGTCATTTCGGTTAGAAGGCAAACTCGGTCATCTTGGATTACTCGGGCTAGAGACTTTTGGCCCATGGGAAGACAGTACAGAGGACTATCTATTTTGGAGCAATGTCAATGTCCCCTACAAGGGAGTCGACCCAAGCCTTGGCAGTCTCCTGCACCTCAGCTACCAGCCTCTCCTCCTCCTCGATGTCCCCCACACTCACCAACCACTGCTCCCAGTCCCTACCCGATTCGATCCTCTCCTCTAAGGTCCTAGGCCCAGAGGCCACCACGTGATTCCCCAAAGTGATGGGGGTATCCAAGACATCCTCCTCCAGGACCGTCAAGTTGAACTGTTGAGGAGGATAGGTCTCAAACCTAGTCCTCAGAATACCCACGGACATCTCCACCTGGGTCGTCCTCCTCAACATCGACTCGTACTTCCCCATCAGATCCTCACACTCATCAGCCATCTCAAGGCAACGCTTCTCCAAGGTCTTAACCTTGTTCTTCAACTCCAAATTCTAAGAGGAACAGGGTCAGCAAACTCTAAAGCGAGCTTGGGATCCAAATTCCCACCTCTTCATCACGCTTCTCTAGCTCAGAGAAAACCTCGGCCATCGCCACCGCAGTGAACCCCAGACAAGTATCTGCCACCTCAGGAACGGGGTCAACCTCCAGGTGCTCGATTGCCAAACCACGAGCCATCATCTCTTCCTGGAAATGGGTCGACTCCACGTTCCTATACCTGTCCCTCCAAATCATCTTCCCGGCGTGGACGAAGTCCCTCAGATAGAGGTCCTTGAATCTATCATGGTGGACGGTCTTGCTCTGAGCTTGTCCACTGACCTCAGCGAGAAGAGGATAGGGAAGGTAACGATCTCCCCTGCGAAGCTTGTAACCATTGACATTGAAGGGGACGATGGGAGTGACCGGCTGACGAGGGAAACCGGAAGTACGAGGAGGCTTGGGAGTCTGACGACCCTGAGGACGAGAAGCGGGAGTATGGGCCGGAGCCTTGTAGTGAGAAGGAGGGATGGTGGATGATTCCCCGTGAAGCATGCCAAGGACGTTGTCCATACAGGAAGAAGAGTCATCGAAAGACATGCTGGAATTGGTGTGGTTGGTTGGTGTTGGTGGGAGTGGCTGAGTGTTGCGGGGGTATGCGCGGACTTACTGTTGTCCTACCAGAGGAATAGTGTTGGGGTTATCGGTGGTGGGAATGGTGGGGATAAAGGGGGTCGTGGGAGGTTCTGTGGGAAGGAGGGGTGAATGGGGGGATCGATCGTAGGGAGTGATGGGTTGGAAGTAGTCGAAATAGAATTGATTGAGGTGGACAAACAATTCCGTCAGATCGCCGTCCAAATACTGATTAACCTGCTCGAGTGACTCACTGAGTTCGAGGGGGATTTCAGTCGTTAAATCCCAATGCAGGAGGTGTAAATGGGGGCACTGATATGTGAAACTATTAGCGACAACTAGGTGAGGACGAGGGAAATGATAGAGGGGGTTGATCGAGATGGTGACGATGCAAAGGGGGAATCCGTGGAGAGTGCTACGCCACTCAAACACGTGATCGGCACCTAAAAGGAAGGGGGGATGGGTGTATCCCTGGTCTAAGGCGGAGACCGGGCGATAGTAAGGTTGGTGGATTAGTTGTCCTGAAGAAAGATTGCTTTGCAAACTTCTGAGGACCCTATAACTCCAAAGGAGGAGCCTGACGTCGGGGACAGCAACGAAAGCGATGGGGGAAGTGGACTTGTGGGGATTAGGGAGACCCGTTAAGGGAGCGGACATACAGAGGGCAGGTAACTGACCTGCCAACAGATATCAGTTAAGTGCTGTAGATCCAAGGATCAGAGAGGTAATCCTCTTACTAGGTTTATTGGGGTGGTTGTGATGTGGATACAGAGAAGAGTGAGATGGGGAGTAGAGGTTACTGGGACCTCGTATATATACTCCTCAGCTCGTGATCACATGTCGATCACATGCTCTTGTATGGTACTATTTGTTCTACTATGTTTA
>Ga0307516_10001065_pt1 | contig 38222 bp, 39 predicted proteins | sample 19_EM_MG_FD_203310 | JGI IMG/M metagenome (GOLD analysis project Ga0307516, IMG submission 203310) | Populus trichocarpa ectomycorrhiza microbial communities from riparian zone in the Pacific Northwest, United States - 19_EM | ecosystem: Host-associated > Plants > Roots > Unclassified | place... | reverse complement strand
AAGGAGTGTGCAAGCGCGAATGTGGAACACCAGTCGGACGGGACAAAGCCAGACGGTGCGCGAATGGAGGGGCGGTGAGGCGGTGCGCGCAGGCCTCGTGGAACAAGAGCACTCTTGCACTCTTTGATCCCCTCCTCCTCTGCTCGTGCATGCGCGGCGCCGTATCTAGATATGTATTGTCCGTGCAGGTCGGAACCGAAGAAAGCACTAAGCGAGAGGGATGGGGGGAGGGATTGGGCGGGGGGGGGGGGGAGTTAGGTACGTATCATATCGTGTCACTCATCTCGATCGGGCTGGTACCCTTTTGATACGCACGAGCCACGACCCCGGCGGCTCTCCAGTCCGCTCCAGCCTCACAGCCGCGCCCGCGGGTTTGGACACCATTCTTCTATGTCCCTCTGAAGAGTGTTTTTTCTTTCTTTCTTTCTTCGTTTATCTACTGTTTTTGTTACTGGGGCCGGTCCGGTGGAGCAACACATGTCCGCTCTAATGGCTACCACTCTGTCCCTCTCGTTTTGTGTACGCAGTGTGCGATGGAGCTAGATACATATTGTAACTTCCGTGCCTTTTTTTTGTTGCTTTTCCCCCCCCCCCCTCTCTCTCTTCTCTCATAGCTGAGAGGAAGGAAGGGAAGGGGAGGGAAGGAAACAAAAAGCGAACAGCCAAGGCAAAGGCAGGCCAGGAAGGGGGGAATGGAGGAAGGGGAAGGGGGGGGGGGGGGAAACCCTTGTGTGGATCATCTGGCAAACCCCGGATTTCGCGGTGGGAATGACGACGCTAGGCGGCTCACAGGGGATCCATCTTAGGATCATATGTACATGAGCACATAAGCAAGCGCACATGGGAACATGATAGGGAAGAAACCGGGGGTTGAGTTGGGGGTATGTAACAGTAGAGGTAGGAATGACGGGTGAACGATAAGAAAAGAAAATGGGCGCGGCGGTGGTGGCGGTGGTACAGTTGGTGGTACAGTTGGTGGTGGAGGCTGCGGTGAACGCCTGGCGTCGGTGAGGTCGGAGACCAGTGAGAACGCCGTCCACGGGACATTCGTTCTCGGCGTCGAAACGAGGCGCGCAGGACCCAAGGCCAATGGTTTGCCCGGATTTTGTACATACATACATCCCAAGAAGAGAAACGCCCTGCCTCAAAACATCACAACGAAATCTCCCCGACTCCAACACCCATCTACACACCCACCCCTCTTCACACACCCCCTCCCCCAATGCCAGTATGCCCCAAACCCCCAATAAATAAGTGCGGAAAGCAGATAATCCAGGAGGAAGATTAAAAGAAAAGAAAAAGAAAAGAAAAAAAAGGAACAGGAAAATTATCCACATGGTCCACAGTTCATCGGTGATCCGGAACAAGAAGATTGAAGAGACGAAAAGAGACGAACGACGAAAGAAAGATGCCAATGGAGATCCAGAGTATGCCCAAGATAATGAAGAGAGGGCGGAGATCAAAGGACACGGAGGAAAAGAAAGGGAAGCGGGAGGAAGGAGGTCGATCAACGCAAGAAGATATATACGATACAACCAGAGCCATCCTTCGGTATTTGTTTGTACAAGGGTCAAGTCTTTCTCCGCCGTTTCGTGTCTGCCGTCGGGTCGTCGTCACCGCTCTCGTCGTCCTTGCCGCTGCCGCCCGTCTGTTCCACTGGCTTTTCGTTCCCCTTCTTGACCGAGATGGCGCAGCCCTGTCGCTTCAGGGCTTTCGTGAGGTAGGTGCTGGCGCGCATTCCGGGGAAGTCCTTTGCCGTGTAGACCGAAAACACATCGCTCATGCACTGAGTGATGACTGGCGTGTAGCCTTCGGGCTGCAAGTCGGAGGGCTCCAGTCTCATGAGGACGAAGCGCAATCGATATTTGCCATGGGTACGACACGACAGGTCGGGGAAGCAGAAGAAACAGCCTTCGTTCCCGGCCTCGTCCAGCCCCACGAACGGAGACGACACCAATGTGCCCATTAATCTGCGGGTAATACGTTTGTCGGCCCCCGTCAGTGCGGTCTCATCCGTGATTCCATCCTCGCTCCACAGTGTGCAGTGCATCACGTTGAACGGGTATCGTATCTCGTTCGAATCCGGAAGCCCGGTCGCCGGATCATTGATCGTGAGTTGGACTATTGGCGGTGGGTCGATCACCCTCCGGTCTCGTTCGCCGAACCCGCATGCCCGGGCGGCCGCCGGTTGCTGTCGCACATGGATCTGGTAATTTCCGCCATGGCTGCGCGAGGAACGTAAGCCGGAATGCACCATCACAGCAGGAAGCATCGCGTGGAAAGAGGCTCACCTGCGACCTGGAGGCGGTGCGTCGAGACGCGTGCTGCCACCACTCTCCTCGGCAGCGACGGGAGGGAGCGAGAAGCCCGAAGAGTAGCTGCCACTGCCTTCCGGCGACGCCATCTGCCCTGCGAGGGTTGGCGATGGAGCCATGGTGGCCAGACTGGACCTGCCCCGCACGCGAAAGTTAGATTTTGACCGCAATTTCCCCACCCGCGCCGCCCGGTCTGGAACATGAGAGCGAACAAGGCTGTACCTTCCGCAATCGTCAGATTCGCGGCTGTAGCGAGAGTCGTAGGCTGGGTCGTACGGAGCCGTCGAGGGAAAAGCGGGCGTGGATGAGAGTGCGGACGTTGTAGGACGCGAGGGCGGCGGTGGTGGACGGCCAAACGGTGGATTAGTGCGACCATCGGCGTGCTGATGGGGGTGAGAAACGGACGCGGGTGATTGGTGGCGGTGGAACTGTTGCTGGTGCTGGTGCTGGTGTTGGTGCTGGTGCTGGTGCTGGTGCTGGTGCTGCTGGTCGTGGTGGGGTAGTGGTGGTGGTGGAGGTGGAGGTGGTGGTGGCGATCCCGCGCTGCCGCCTATACGACGGATGGGGTTGGGGCCGGGACCAGGGATTGCGATGGGCGCGAGGAGGTGACTGGAGAAATTCTGGGGTGCGGTAGCCAGAGAACTGCGGAAGTGTGGAGGGAGCGGAGGTAGGTGGTGAGGGTGCGGAAAGACGAGCGAACGGAAAGGACGTGGAGATTCGGCCATGGCGACGGTGGAAGGCGGCAGGGACCTCGGCAGTGGCTGAGGAGGGGGTCCGGGCGACATCATCCACGCTCATCCGCAGCATCTACTCCGATACCGCGTGTGGTGGTGGACAAGGAATGGGGGTTGGGGAGAGTTGCGGGAAGGCGAGAGCGTCTGGGCGCGAGACGGATGCGGAGCAGAAATTCTCGGACCGCAGCCTGCGGGCACCGTCCGTTCTCGGCTAGGCGTAGTGTTGCCACGGCCGGTCGGTCGGGGATCCTTCGTGGGCTTGCGCGGCGAGCTCTGCACGGATAAGAGACGATCCCGGCGATAGCGCTGTCGGCGGTACACCGCGCTTGCGTATCGTTGTCTCGTCGGAGTCGTCCCCCTTGACGGTGCGGGTCAGCGCGGTCGTTCCTGTCTGCGCTCTGCTGACGGCCGGGCTCGCAAGGCCAGAAGAGAGAAAAAAAAGAAAAGGAACCAGAGCGACCAACAAACGGAGTGCAGGCAAGCGAGGGAAAATTCGGGGGGGGGGGGGGGAGGATATTTACACGAGGAGAGGAGAAAAGACGAAAGGGCCGAGGAGTGCGTGCGAGGACAGTGTCGGCGGGCGCGATGACGGTGTGCGGCGAGCCGGTCGATCTTATAGAAACGTGCGATATAACGGACGTTCGCACGCAGCCAGCAACAGAGGAAAACGGACGAGCCAAACGAACGAATAGAGATGCTGGACGACGCGGCCGCAAGGGAGCGTTGTGTGGTAGGCCCAGCCAACACGAGGACGGCGAGACTCCGGGGGCCGGAGAGCAGAGAGCGGAGAGCGGAGAGCGGAGAGCGGAGAGCGGACAGCGGACAGCGGAGGGCGGAGAGCGGACGGCGGAGAGCGGAGAGCGGAGAGCGATTTGGGGCGGCGTTGCGGGGAGTGCGGCGTTCGGGTGGTGTGGCGCGCGGAGCGCAGTGTGGCGGTGGGGGGACAACGAGAGCGGCGCGGAATCAGGGGACAGTGGAGTTGACAACGAATGGCGGATGGATGAGCCGGGCAACCCAATCGCCGACAGCGTGGGCAGTTGGCTCGCTGCTCGCTGGGGCTAACGATCGGAGGCGACGAACAGCGGGAGGTCTGTCGGGCTGGCCAGCGGACCGGAGAGCTGCCACGGTAGGGCGGCCGGGGAGGAGGACGAGTGGATGAAGGGAGGAGGAGGAAGAGCGGATGAAGGACGAAGGGAGGAGGGGCGGGGGGGGGCGCGGAAGGTGTGGCCGGGGGAGCAGATCGGGCTCGGGGGACGTTCGGGTGTTCGTCTGTTCTCGGGGCTCCCGTCACGAACTTTAAGTAAGTGGGTGGCCACGGACAAACAGCAGAAGTTGTCGTTTGTGCCCCTCCTGCAGCTTATTATTTTTGGCCCCGGTGCAGATGCAGAGCGAGAGATGGATGCAGCCGGCCGGGGAAATCCTGAAGAAGGCGTCAAGAAATAATATAGATACCGAGAAAGACGAGGAATAAGCAACCAGAGGCAGGCCAAGCAGCCGGAGGAAAAGAAAGGAAAGATCCACGCGAAGCACACGGCAGGCGAAGGGGGGGGGAAGAAAAAGGAAGGAGGACGAGAACAAAGACGAACGGGAAAAAGAGCCGGGAAAAAAGAAAGAAAGAAAAAACGGGAGACCCAAGGGCCATGCCGGTCGGGAGGGTTGGCGCGGTGGCGTCGACCGGGCAGCTGCTCCGGCCGGCCTCGAGCCGGTTGGAGCTGGGTCGCTGGAGCACTCCGTGGTGGAGACACACGTGCTCCGCGGGCGTCTCTGGCGGGGGCGCGGCGCTCCCCGCGGGCCCCGGCCCACAGCCCGCAGCCCGCGCCAGTCTCCGCCTGCGGATTCTCGGCCGGCCGTCTCCCCGCTGCCGTCCGCCGCTGCGCTGCGAGTGCTCGCCCATGCGCCCCCGCCGCCTCCGCCCCCGCGCCTCCGCCCCCCGCTGCTGCTTGTCGGGATCCCCCGTCTCCGCTCCGTCCGCTTCCACGATGGCTGGCTGACCGCCGTGCAGCGTGCGACGGACCGCCGCAGCCAGGCCCCGGCCAGAGGCTGCACGGTGGAATCCGGCATCTCGCGGCCCCGTGTCTTCCGTTCTCGACCGACCCGCAGCTCGCCGCACAGCCTGCAGTGCCCAGCACCGTGATCCCGCCAGCCTCCCGACCAGCGCCGCAGCCAGGCTGCGCCCGGCGTCCCGCACGCCGCCGCCTGCGCGGGATCGCCAGAATCGCCAGACCACGCGCGGGCCCGGGGCGCCCTCTCTCCGCGCTCTCCGATCCCGGAATCCCGCCTCGCCGGCGCCACTGGCGTCCGCTGCCCCGTGCCCGGCGGCCCCATGCCTGCCGGCCTACTGTGTGCTGACATCAACGGCCTGGGGCTGGGTGCAGGTGCATGCACGACATGCGCTGCCCACGAAAACTAGCGGACAGCGCCATAGTGCTGTCGCCCACGCGCACTTACGCCCTCGCCCGGCCTCCTGCTCCCCGTGCCACCAACCCCCCGCTGTCGGCTCGTCTCCCCCTGCCCGGATCGATGTCCCTATCGTCGTCGTCGTGACGCCCGTCCGCGGTCGGCGGGCTTTCCGAGTCCCACGCACTCTGCGCGGTTCCGCTATCTATCGCGGAGATTGCGGCCCCATGGGCGGTGACGGAGCGGGCCTCCTCTCGCGCCCCCGCGCGCTCCGATCAGCTGCGTCTTCTGTTGCATGATGCGATGTCGTCGGCGCGATAGCTGGGCCGCCAACTAGTGACTGGTTTCATGTCTGGACCGGGAGCAATTGCGGGGAAGTAAGCGTCTGGCAAAACCGGGGACGGCAGCTCGCCCTACATACCTTGGCCGGCGCCTCTCCGCGGCACGGCATGGCCGAATGCACGCCTGTCAGTCTGTCAGTCCGTCTGCCAGTCCGTCTGCCAGTCCGTCTGCCAGTCCGTCTGTCAGTCCGTCTGTTTGTCCGTCTGTTTGTCCGCCTGCCTGCTGCCTGCCTGCCTCCTGGGCTCTACGCTGGCAGCGCCACAGTCCGGACGTGTTACTCCGGGAAACAAATAATGGAGGAAGGAAGGAAGGAAGAAGGAAGAACGAAAGAAAGGAAGGAACGAAGGAAGAGGAAAAAAAACAGAGTGGCGGACGGAGACCGGCTAATCGAAATAGACTCGCTGCTGTGATCCCAAGCCCGTCAGACTCTGCGTCAACGGCCTGTCCGCCTGCGGGGTTCGCTCGGGATTCATCAAGCCCGGCCGCCCAAGCCAGCAAGATCGTGCCGCATCGTTTGGGCAGCTGCGTCCTGACGCTCATACTCTCCGTGGCCAGGCCGTCCAGATAGCTGCACCGGAGCAGTTCTCCAGGATCTCCGTAGCCTCCCCGGGAAGCGTGGCCGGCCTCCAGATAGCGAAACGGGAGAAAAAAAAATAAAAAATATCTAATAAAAAATATCTAATAAAAAATAATAGAAATAAACAAATAAATAGAAATGAAAAGAAATGAAAAGAAATGGGGGGGAAAAAAAGGAAAAAAAGGGAGAAAAAAAAAACCTCCCCACCCGGCACGGTGATGTGCTGGTCCGTCTTTCATCCGCTGCACCTCCTCTCGGACAAAAAAAAAAAAAGTATATGTTGCAGCTTTCTCGCGTCGAGGAGGAAAACCTGTGGGCCGCTGGCCATCGGAATCCGCACTGGGTGGGAGGGCCCTCAATCGGGGGCATTTTCGCCGGCTTTTCTCCCTGAAATATCCGCTCGCACAATTTGCGAGATGTCAGACGATCACGTACATCCGGACTCCAGAGCCAATCTCCGGAGGGCGGAGGGCTCCCGTGCTTCGTTCCGGGTTTGCAGAGGCATTGAGGCCCAAGTTTGGTCGACGCTGGTGGACTGCCCTGGCCACTCATGCCACAGTTACCACCACCACCACCACCACCACCACCACCACACCATCGCTCCAGATCGACGTGACGAGCGGACAAATGCTGTTCTTCCCCGGGTTTTTCTTCATGCCAGATCTACATGCTAAGCTGTGATGATCCCCCCCACGGCCCCATTTACTCGGCCTTTCTCGCCGCTGGCCTCGGACGGGAATCGCCCAATCGGGAAACAACGACAGACATATTGGTCGAACGGTTTCCCGGCTTTTGTATGGCAAGTGTGCTGTCACCCTTCCTCCCTCCCCCTCCTGTCGATTCTTGTGGCTCCCGTCCGCGAGGCCGTAGACTATCTGCGTACCGTTCCCACGGGGGGACCACCTCGGCTTCGAAGCCCCCACCGAATCGTGATCGACCTACGATGTCTCGCGTTCATGGAGAACATGGCCATATCGAGGGCTTGGCGCTTCCCAACGTTGCCTCCGAGGATTCGAGACAGGTACATATGTGCATATCTCGAATAGTAGCCGTGACACTAATATATCCATATATCCGGAGAGTGGATTCTGTTTGCCCCCCCCGCACTGTGTCTGTCCGCCGTTAGCAAGGGCTAACGTTTTCCGCCTTTCCCAGGTCAACAGCGTCGACAGCATCGACATATCTAGGAACAACACACTGGGCTAGCCGACGTCCAAGTGCGTGCGGACCGCAGAAATGTCCGGGCTGCTGAACTGTGCTGTGCTGCGCCCCCGCCTGGCATTTGGCCTTTTCGAGGCATTTCCTCCAGCCCAGTCTCGCCCGCGAAGAGCCGGAAAGCCGGCCGGTGTTTCCGGGGGCGTTTCGTTCCGCACAGCACCGCTATCTATGGGGCTCTGCCCTACCATCGATTAAGCGATGCCGTCGTCTTGCCGCCAGCCTGGCGTCTGGCGGGATTTTCTTTCCTTCCGAATATCCGCCGTCGAATCGGCAGCCCGACTGGGTGCCGTCTTCGACGTGCCGTGTACATCGATGTGCGGTAGTTGTTCGCTCGGGGCTTCCCTGCGCGGATGGGTTCAAGGAATACCTTTCTTGCGCAGTCACCGCGATCACTCTGCGGATCACGACCACGACTCGTCCGCGTGCTCTCTGCCCGGGCACCTGTGTGTGCTGCACCTGCGCACACCTGCCCGTCCGTACCGGCGCTCTTCCAGCACGCCATATGGGGGCTGTCGTCTCCTCTCCCCGGACCGGTCAGCTGGAAGGGCAAGGGCGCATGGCGTTCAGCGCGATCTGAGACAAACGTGATGCGCTTATCCGCCGATCGATAGCATGTGTTCCCACTAGCCAGCGGCCGCCATATCCTCACCCCCCCTCCCCGGCCACTTATTGCGAGCACTCCACTCCACCACGCGGTGTCGTCACAGCACCGGCAACGGTGCAGCGAACGAAGCCATCGGCCAGGATGCCGAATCCAACGGACCACCGCAACATCGTGCCGTCATCCTCATGGAGGCCTGTTGTCTCGGACTCGGCGGCAAACCCTAGCCCACGCGCGGGACCAGAAACTGGGTGCGGATGCGGGTCGTATCGCGCGGGGGGGGCTCTGACTCGATTCCTCAAAACCACTGGCCGGTCTCGGCTCGGAGCGGACGGTGTCTATGACATGCGTCCACAGCATGGCCCACCGCAGCCAATTGCAATGTGTCGAGTTCCGAGCCCCAACAAGCCCGTACTCTTTCTGCATGCGCCAAGGCCATTTGCATGACCGCGCAATGAGAAAAGGGAAAGAGCTCTCATCCGCGGAGGGGTCCATGTGCGACCCTGGCGGACGGAGGACTGCACCCACCTCTTCGCATCTCGAGAATCATCTCACGTCACCCCGTCCGGTCCCACGCAGGAACGAACCCCTTTTCTTCCCCTTTTCTCCCGTGGCCGACCGCAGGGCAACTACATACATACGGAGCAAGATGAGACGCCCCACCGGAGCAAAGTCCCCCTACCTGCGAGACGGGCGTCATCCAGACGGCCCTCTCCTTTCGTTGTCGTCCGGTTGATTGCGCGTTAAGGCCTCTTCCCCCAATGAAATTAATAAATAAAGGCGAATTGCCGTTGGGGTCTGGACGGTCCATTTTTTGGTTTTTTTTTTCTTTCTCCGTATTGCAGCTCGGCCCTCATCCAATGCCCCCCCCTCCCCCGGCCAGAATATCCAGCCAATCAACGGACCGGAGAAGCGGTGGAGGAGTTACATGCTCGCATAGACAGATGTACTCTACATATACATATGTCGTGTAGAGCACAGAGATATTCTGTTCCGTATGTTGTGCGGGACTTGCCGTGTTGCTGGTATATATATGTATGTATCTGTTTTTTGCGTGTTTACCTATCTACTCACTCATCCCCTTACTCATACGAATCAATGCCGTGCGAGCAGGCAACGAACGAGAATTGCGAGACTCCGACAGTTCTTCCTACCTGTGTGCAAAGCGAAATGGGGGAGCGTTGGGAGCTGCGAGCGGAGAGGGAGGCCGTTGTCGAGCGCGGTGGTTCTCGTCTTGCGACTGCTGGTGGATCTTGCAGCTTGCGGCGATATCTATTTCTCTCTTATCCCTTTCTTCGATCCCCCGCATGGGCCCCATTCGAATCGACGGGAAGGGAGGATGCCGGGCGGGCTGTGGGGCTGTGGTGGCTGCTTGCTCGGTCGCTCACTCGCGCGTGCAACCGATATCCTTCTGGCTTCCAGCGGTGCTGTTCTCAAGCGCACAGTGGCGGTCTACACCCCTCCTCCATTCATCTACGTCTGCTCGCTGACCCGGTACGCTTCATCGGTCCGGCTGCACGCGCACAGCCTAGATATCCTCTCCACCGCGCATAGCACCCGCAGCACATCGGCCCCAAATCCCAGCCACCAGCGGGAAGCCGACTCGTCTGCGTGGGCTGACATACACAGCGAGCGGATGCGCGCGTGGTTACTCGCTGTGCCGTTCGCGTGGGTGCAGCACGTCGTCTCCCGCGGGGATGGACGGGGCCACACGCTTTGGCTGAAAGACGAGAATTAAAAAAAAAAAAAAAAAAAAAAAAAAAAAAAACCCCGGCATACATACAACTAGCACTGCGTACCGCAATCTCTCCTCTCCTCCGCCCGCCCTCAAATTGCGCAGCAGAGCGCACAGTTAGGCGCGCAGCATATACGACGCTGCGATGCGGCCTAGCTTTTTGTTTATTACTATCCTTTTTTTTTTGATTATTGTGTTTATTAAAACAAAAAAAAATAAAAAATAAAAAACAAAAACAAAAAATAAAAGACAGGCTTTCCCCCCCGCCACTTAAACACACAGATCGCGAGAGATCCCACGCGGCCAGTCGGAAAGCGCCCCCCCACCCCCCTCCCACACACGCACACACACACATACGGAAGCTCGTATATCGAATGCCGCGGGCGCGCATCGGCGCGGTGCTGGCAGCGCGTGTGTGTGTATATCGGCGTTGTGTCCGGTGGGGTGAGCGGGGTGGAGTGGGCGGGCTGTGTTTCCCCGTTTGTTTGTTTGTTTGTCTGTCTGGCTGGCTGTCTGGCTGGCTGGCGGTGTTTGCATCGTCCCCGCTATTGCCCTGCACCCGTCGACTGAAGATTCCACCCTGCTTTTCTGCTTCCTGCTGCCTACCGCTCGCACCCGCCGCGGTTCGGCTCGCTCACTGTGCACCTTTTCGCCCGGCGGTGCGGAAACCAACACCAAGACCCAAAGCCGATCCGTCGATGTCGCGAGTGCAGGCGGGGGGGGGGAGGGAGGGGGGGGGCGACACACTGGGCCCTACGTGCCCCGCGCAGCGCTGGCCGTCCTCGCCGCTCGCCGCCTCCGGTCGAGATCCCCGCGGCTGCGGGCGGGATGGAGCGTGGACGGGCGCGCCGCGGGGCGGAGGGTGGACACGGAGTCGCAGCGGGATGGCGATGCAACGGTGGCGGCGGCGAAGCTGGGCCTGCGGAGAGCCTGATCCTGTCTATGCACACAACTCTGGTCGTCACGATCGGGATATCTTTCTTCGGGCAGTGGCTACAGCGCGGCCAGGCTGGCGACACGGCTCCAGAGGTGCGCCATTGTTCGCCGTATGTTTCGTCCGCCCCCGCTAAGCGGCAGCTTCGTGAGTGGTTCGCGGCGTCGTGCCGAGTCAGATGCTATGATTCTGCTCCACGAATGCCTGCGATGGCCGGCGGGCGCAGCATCTTCCGCAGTCGAGCTGTCCATGGTGCTGACCGGCTCCGACGGCAGAACGGTTTCGCCCGCTGAAGCCACCGCCAGGCGCCAGAGCTCGCCCGTCTCCCCCGACGCCAACGGAATCGACTGGCGATGTCGAAGCCGCAAGCACGGCAGGAGGGAAGCTGCAGCCCGGCCAAGCAGTTTCTGCCCAGCGGAGACCACGGACGACTGCCCCGCACGAGCACAGCGCCAGCACCGGTGGGACGTGAGGATTGCGTGGGTGCGGAGAGCACACTCGCTCGTGAGGAGGCCTCGGGGAGGAATCCCGCAGGCAGCGTGCCAAGGGACCCGACAAAACGCACACGAACAGCGCACCAACAGCCATGCAGTGCTGCCGTGTGGAAATGCGTCGTATGCAGAGCGCATATCTCGAGTGCACACGTGCCGCCGCTTGGCTTCCATCCCCCCACGAAAGGCAGGCCCCTCGCTGATCCATGCTCTCGTACATAGGGGAACGCAATCGGCGAGCAATGGCGGCGATCGGCACAGCGAGCTCGCCCGCGCAGCTGGCGACAGGCATTGGTGTCCTGGATACCGGGAGTTCCCGGGGTATGTGGGTGCAGCAGCTGTAGCGGCATCGCCCTAGTCGCACCTCTGCCCACCAACTGCCGTGCGGCGGGCGTGGGGTGCGGGGGCTCGCTCAACCCAGTTGTCGGCAGTTCGCCTCCGTGGCATCGCACACGCGGGCTGCTTTCCACCGCTCGCCACCGCCCGGAAAAGGCGAAGGGGCACGTATGTTGGTGCACTGCGCAACACCCTAGCGGAGAGCCCCCCCCCCCAGCCCGGACGACTGGCGTGCACATCGCAGCGAGATGGGCCTATACCCCGTGCTCAGCTGTGCGTGCATGCCGCGGACACGGGGGCGGGCAATGGGCGGCAGCGAATGGCGCCGGGACGGGTGTTTCAGCTGTGACCGTCTCCGGCGGAGGGCTGCCCACTGAGCACTGCACAGTACGGCAAGCGCTGGACCGGTACGCGGCGAATGCCGGCGGTCGAATCGTCCCCATTCCGCGCGGCGGGGAATCCGTCTCGTTTCCTTGCGTGCGGGGCCGGCTGTCGATACCGACCAGGGAGATACGCCGAACCCTTCCCCCAAGTGGCGACCGCCCGGTCAGCCTCGTTCGCCCGCGGCCGGAATTCTTCTGGCTGCTTTGAGCTTCCTTCTCGCCGGCGTCCACAGGCCTGTACTCCGCGGGAACGTCTAGGGTGGAAAAAAAGCGGTGATGGGAAAGAACTGGGCCGGTGGTGCTGGTGGCAGAGGGTTACTTATACCGTCATACACGCTCGCCCCAGCGGAGATGGCGGCCGGGACGCATGGGCCACTGCGGCGGAGGCGGAGGCGGCGATTCCTGCGTTCGCCGCCGGACCTGGCAGAAGCCCGTACGGTCCAGCGCAAAGCGTATTGGAGAGATATAGGTAGGTATGATAGATGATAGGTAAGTAACGATGGCGCAACCTTGTCCACACATGTATCCGTCGCCGTCCAGCGTTGCGGTCAGAGACGAGCGTGAATTGAAAAAAAAAAAGGAAAAAAAAGGAAAAAAAAATAACGATTCCGAATACTGGGTTAAAAGTGACGGGTCTTTTTTTTTTTTTTTTTTTTTTTTAAATTTAAATTTAAACGAATGCACACCGCGGGCGCAACAAAAGAAGAATTTTAGCCGGACGGCGGCTCCAAGCGTATGTAGGCGGAGCCCATCGAGCGCTTCGATTTCTAGCCTTCCGCCCCGGGCCCCGCTGGACGTCCAACATCCTCGCCGGTTCGGCTTCAAGTGATCGATGTGTATCCAGATAGACTTGCATAGGTAGGTCCTTGCGCTGCTCTTTGAACTGCCGTGCCGGAGCGGCTGGGCGAGGAACTTGCACTGCCGTCGTTCGGTTGGATCCTGCGTTGGGACTCCTGCTATACAGATCCGCACCACCGTTCGAGGGCGCAGCGGAGCGAACAGGAAGGACTGTATATAATATCGTCATGATCCAATAGGGTTGCACACGATTAATGAATCATCATCATCATCCGCACCACCGCGCTCAGCTGGAGTTGCCGCTTCGCGACCTTGGAGTATGTAGATACGTATCGTCGCCATCGTCGCACCGGACCGGACTGCGGAGGGGCCCCCGGCGCGTCGCCACGTGTGAGTGCATCCTTGTCGTATCACCATCGTTTGCTTCACTTCCCGTTCAGCGACTACATAGATAGTCAAGCGCATGTTTGTATGTACATACTCCCGCTACGTATCTACTCCATGTCCTCGTCATCGTCGTGATCGTACTATGGTATCAGACAACAAGGGAGAAAAGAAAGAAAAAAAGAAAGAAAGAAAACACCAACAAAAAACCACCCATGTTCGCTACCGTCGGCGTCGTGAAAGAGCTCCCCAGATCCACCTACGTCCCCACGTGCGAGCTCCTGACGCTACCCTCGCTGCTCAAACTTCCCACACTGCCGGCCCTGTAGCCCCTGGGCATGAGCGCTGGAGCACCGCCGCCAAACGTTCCGCCCGCGCCGCCGCCGTTCCTCTCCACCGGCCTAGCATTCCCCCAGAACACGCGGTCCTGGCTGATGGGGTGGTGGTAGACCTTGTTTCCTTTCGCCATTCCGATCTGACTCCGGAGGTCGCTTTCGTCATCGCTGCTGTCGTCTTCGCTGGAGCTATCGGATGAGGAGGTCTCCTCGCTGGAGCTGCTCTCCTCCACGACGCGGCGACTCTGTGTCCTGCGGTGCTGGTGGTAGTGCGCAGCCCTGTCGTCGCCAACAGCGTAGCTGGGTTCCCGCTTGACCGGAGCCTTCCCGGATCTCGTGGACACGCGGGCTGGCCGGCGAGCACTAGGCTGTGGGGCGCGAGGAGGCGGCGGCGGCTGACTCGAACTGGAGGCTTCCGACGATCGTGTGATGTCCGTAAGCGGCGGCGCGGGGCGCTCGTCGTCGGCGTATGATCGCCCCGCGGGCCCGCTCGGCTGCGGTCTGCGTTCCCCGCGTTCCCTTTTGCTCTTGTGGCGCCGGCTGCGATGCTTCGACTTCCTCAGCGACTGCGCGCGCTGAACAACAGTGTCGTTGTCGCTTGGCTCTCCTCCCCGGAGCTTGCCCCACATGCTGCCCTCCACCTTGCCCCACACGCCCATGAGTCCTCCACCACCCTTGCTCCCGCCCCCAGTGGTTCCCTTGCCGGGGAGATCCCTTGGACCCCAGGGCTTCTCCTTCGCCACGTAGCTTTTGGTGTAAGTGGTGTCGAGCTCTCCGAGAACCACTGTTCGCGCGCCGACGCTGCTCCCCATCGGTCCTCCCTTCCTCGCCGTGCCGTCCGAGAACACGGTGACAGCGTCGTCCGGCCGCTCCTCCGGCCGCCGGAGGACGGAGGACTTGTATTCGGCCCAGTCGTACTCGCGCCAGATGAAGCCGGAGCGGCGGATAAACAGCCACCACGCGAGCAGCCCGAGGGACGCGCCGAGGAGACAGAAGACGAAGAGGATCCCGGGGCCGAGCTTGCTGGGTTTCGCGATGTTGCCGTGGTCGGCCGCTCGCTCGTCGATTGCGCGCCGCAGGAGCGCGACACTGCGCGATGTGAGCGGGAGCAACGATCTGTCTGGGAGGGTGATCGCCGGCATCCTGATGCTGCTGTTTCGTATGGGTTTGCGTCTGATTGCGGCGGAAGCTCGTTGGTGGGGTGGTGCGGTTTGTTTCAAGGCAAGATTGTTTGTTGGTTTGTGGAGATGGGTGCAGTAGTGGGTTGTGGTGGGTGGCTGGTAACTAGCAACGTAGAGGTGGAGAGAGGCTGGGGTCAGATTGGTGTGTTTACTTGCTCAGGCGATGCGTTGGCGCGTTGCTGTTGCTATGTGTGTATCTAGAGTAGAAAGTATGTACAACCAGGGCTAAGTCGCCAAGATCCAATTGTTGTATCTAGCCCAGCGCCAAAACAAGCGCAGGCAGCGGCAGAAACACATATGTAGAGAATCACCAAACTCAGCATCGATGACGGCCTCACACATAGACAGACTTCAGGAATTGCGAAAACGATTATCTTTTAGGCATTACGTACCATACACAATTTGAAACAAACAAAATAGCAGCAAAAAAATAAATCAGCGCTTTCCCCAGCTTCCAAATTATCGGAAGAAAGACAGAACAGACAAGCAAAAGGACACAATCTCAAACACCAAATATTCCTCACACACCACTAATCACCATTCTCACAACTAAAACACTTGACTGGACCGGCGGTGTTAGCTGTGATGGAGGAAAGGGGACAGAGCAAGAACGGATACACACCATATTAGACTAGCATCGCGGCAACCAAAACAGCAGTGAGAGTAATGAGGGTATTGCGGAACGAGATGCGCCCAGCCTCGCCCTCGAAGACAGCTCCTTTGTAGGCTTCTCCAGGGACAACTCCAGGGACATTGGAGCCAAGCTCAATGGTAGGGCGATCCAGAGGCTCAACGGCAGGACCAGGGCAAATCTCGGGAAGCTGGAGGTCGTCAAGGTCGATGAGAGCAGGGCCCGGGGCGCAGGGGGCGTCGAAGCTGATGCCGGGAGCAACAATGGAAGCGGGGGCGGGACCCGGGGCGCAGGTGGACTCGAAGCTGATGCTAGGAGCAACAACTGTAGCAGGGGCGCAGGAGGACTCGAAGCTGATGCCGGGAGCAATGATGGTAGCGGAGGGGGGACCCGGGACGTAGTGGGAATCGAAGCTGGCACCAGGAGCAACAGAGGTAACAGGGGCGGGGCCTGGGGCGTAGGGGGAGTCAAAGCTGATGTTAGGAGCAATAACGGTCGTGAGGACGGGGCCCGGGGCGCAGGGGAAGTCAAAGCTGGCACCAGGAGCAATAGCGGTAACAGGGACAGGGCCCGCGGCGCAGGGTGAGTCGAAGCTGATGCCGGGAGCAACAACGGCAGCGAGGGCGGGAGGAGCCACAGGTTTCGAACCCTCGGCCTGGCTGCCAACAATCTCACTGGTTTCCCCAGCGACGGCCTGAAGCTGGCCGGAGACGGTCCCGGCCACAACCGGAGTAGGTTCGGAGCAGATCCCCGCTACAGCCAGAGCGCAACCGGCAGCAGTGTTGAACCGATTCTCAACCTCGACACCAGCCACGACGGGCTCAGCGACGTTGACTGCCACCTGAGGGCCGGGAACGGCGACGGGGATCTGGATGTACTGCGTCTCGGTAGGGCCGGGGATGGGGATGCTGACAATCTCGACGGGACCGCCCATGGGGCAAGGGACCTCGATGTACCGGACGGGGCCCTGTGGACCAGGCACCTCGAAGGGAATGGGGACGGTACGGTTGACAACCGGGCCGGCGACGGAAACCTCAAAATCGACGTACTCAACGGCGCCCTTGACGGGAACCGGGACGTGGACGGTCTCGACGGGGCCGGGGACAGGAACGGGAACCTGGATGATCCCGGCGGTTCCGGCGGCACAAGGGACGGCGACCTCAACGTATTCGATCTGGGCCGGGCCCGGAATGGGAATCCCAACGGTCAAGATCTCGGTCTTCACTTGAGCCGGAAGAGTGACGACGGCTCCGTGCTCGGTGACGACCTGGGCAGCCTGAGTGATCTCCTGCGTAATCGTGTGGACGATGGCAGTAGGGACCTCGATGGTCTGGATGACGGGATAGGCAGCACCTTCCAAGGTGGCGGTGCAGATCTGGGCGGCAACTTCGACTGTCTCTGTTAGGTACTTGACAGAGGGGGCAGCGCCGGCAACCGTCACGGTATTCTCGTAGACAACTTCCTTGGTGATGTAGACATTGTTGTTGCGCTCAACAGTGACGGGCACAGCGAATTCAACAGGCTCGACCACGGTAACGACATTACCGGCAACCTCGCGGACGACCTCGACCTCCCTGGTGACATAGACCTCGGTAACTTGTTCGACGGGGACAGGTATCTCGACACGCTCAACAGCGGTGCGATAGACCGCGACTTCGACGCCCGGAAGCTGGATTTCGCGAGTGATGGGGACTTCGGTAGTGATGGTGACGAAAACCTGCTGGATCTGGGTGACGGGAACTTCGACGGTCTCGGCAGCGCCAGAACCTTGAACAACCTCGGTGACAGTAGAACGCTCGTACTCGACGCGAGTGACGGGCACCTCGACTACCTCTCCAGAGATAGTTCTCTCCTCCGTGACAGTGTAGGTGACGGGGAACTTCTCGGAGACGTAGATCTCGTCGACTTGAGTAACGGTAGCGCCCTGGTACTCGGTGTGGGTGACCGGGACCTCGACGTTCTGGGGGATATAGATCTCCTCCACCCTAGTGACGGTCACTTCGACCACCTCTCCAGAGACAGTTCTCTCTTCCGTGACAGTGTAGGTGACGGGGAACTTCTCGGAGACGTAGATCTCGTCAACCTGGGTAACAGTGGCGGCCTGGTACTCAGTGTGGGTGACCGGAACCTCGACGTTCTGGGAGATATAGATGTCCTCCACCCTAGTGACGGTCACTTCGACCACCTCTCCAGAGACAGTTTTCTCTTCCGTGACAGTGTAGGTGACGGGGACCTTCTCGGAGACGTAGACCTCGTCAACCTGGGTAACAACAGCGCCTTGGTACTCTGTGCGGGTGACCAGGACCTCGACATTCTGAGGGATATAGATCTCCTCCACCCTGGTGACGGGCACCTCGACTACCTCTCCAGAGACAGTTCTCTCTTCCGTGACAGTGTAGGTGACGGGGACCTTCTCGGAGACGTAGATCTTGTCGACCTGGGTAACAGTGGCGGCCTCGTACTCAGTGTGGGTGACCGGAACCTCGACGTTCTTGGGGATATAGATCTCCTCCACCCTGGTGACGGGCACTTCGACTACCTCTCCAGAGACAGTTCTCTCCTCCGTGACAGTGTAGGTGACGGGAACTTTCTCGGAGACGTAGATTTCGTCAACCTGGGTAACAGTGGCGGCCTGGTACTCAGTGTGGGTGACCGGAACCTCGACGTTCTGGGGGATATAGATCTCCTCCACCTTGGTGACGGGCACCTCGACTACCTCTCCAGAGACAGTTCTCTCCTCCGTGACAGTGTAGGTGACGGGGACCTTCTCGGAGACGTAGATCTTGTCGACCTGGGTAATAGTGGCGGCCTGGTACTCAGTGTGGGTGACCGGAACCTCGACAGTCTGGGAGATATAGATCTCCTCCACCCTGGTGACGGGCATTTCGATCACCTCTCCAGATACAATTCTCTCCTCCGTGACAGTGTAGGTGACGGGAACCTTCTCGGAGATGAAGACCTCGTAGGTTTCGGTCTTGGTGACGGGGATCTCGACTCTCTCGGAGACGTAGATCTCCTCAACACGGGTCACGGGGATTTCCACCTCCGTAGAGAGGTAGACCTCTTCCACGACAGTGACAGGGACTCGGACGGCCGCACCGGAGACGAGTACCTCATTAGTGATGGTGTGGGTAATGGGGACCTTTTCGGTGATGGTCTTCACGACCTCGACGACCTGAGTGACAGGAAACTCAACCCTCTCCGAGAAGTACTCCTTTTCGACAACGGTCGCACCAGGGAGCCGCTCAGTCACGGTCTCGCCGGGGAGCTGGACGGTGTGGTAGTACTCTTCGACCACCGTCTGGGTGGGATGCACAATCTCGTGGATGACGGTCTCGCCGGGGAGCTGGACAGTGTGGTAGTACTCCTCGACCACCGTCTGGGTGGGATGCACAATCTCGTGGATGACGGTCTCGCCGGGGAGCTGGATGGTGTGGTACTTGAGAATTTGTTCGACGACAGTCTCTCCGGGAAGCTGGACCACCTTCTCGCGCTCGACGACGACGGTCTCACCGGGCAGGTGGATCTCTTCAACGATGGTCTCTCCGGGAATGTGGATACGCTCATAAATGGTCTCCGCAGGGTAGATGACCTGCTCCTGCTGAGTGATCGTCTGGGTGACCGGAACCTCGATGACGTGGGTCTCGCCGGCCACGACCTCGGTGTGCAGCACCGTGTTGGTAACGGTGACGGGAACCGCAACGGTCTCGGCACCGGCATTTATCAGGAAGAACTTCTTCTCCTCGAAGTTGAAGTGGTTCTCGGCGAACTGCTGCTCGTTGAACTCCTTGAACTCCTTGACCTCGGTGAACTCATTGAAGTTCTGATTGGCGTTCTGGTTCGCAGCGTTGTTGGGATTGATATTCGCGTTCTCGTTGGCGGCGGCGACTTGGTTCTGATTCTCGTTGGCGTTGTTGATGTCGTTGGCGTTATTGATGACGATGTCTGGGAACACCATGTCGACATTTCCCATGGGCATGACACCGCCGGGGAAAAACAGAGCATTGGCAGCGGCCGCACCAGTGGCCTGGCTCATGTGCACACGGGTGGCACCGGACTCGATCACGGTATGAGCCACAATAGTCTCAACACCGCCCTTGCCAGCAGGCCCGACGGCATTCTCGCCTTGCTGGACGTTGATCACCTTGTTGCTGTTTTTGTCGTGGGCGAACTCAGCATTGACCGAGGGAGTAGCCTTCTGCCTGATCTGCTCCTTGATGCCGACGGTCTTGGACGGCTCCGCCGTGGAGGCGTTCTTGGCGGCCGTTCCCGTCTCGAAGAGATTTCCGCCCTTATTCGCCTCCTTCTTTTTCTCGGCCTCCTTCTTGGGTAGAGGGCGCGGTGGAGGAGGCAGAGGCTCGAAAGGCTTGGGCTCGCCAAATCCAGGAGGTGGTAAGGGAAAGTCTTCAAAGAAATCGGGGTGCATGGGAGGGGGACCGTAGAAATCAGACGGAGGAGGACCGTAGAAATCAGGCGGAGGAGGACCGTAGAAATCAGGCGGGGGAGAACCACAAAAATTGTGGGGAGGAGGGCCGTAGAAGTCGTGCGGGGGAGGAGGAGGCAGGAACCCCAACATGGGCGGAGGCGGCGGAGGAAGAAGGATGGGCTTCCCATTTGGTGCACGCTCGTCCTTCTTCTGAACCTCGACGTTGACATCTTCCGTGTCAATGATGATCTGGCGATTGCTGTCCGGCATAACAGCCTTCGATACACCCTCCTGAGGAAACGTCAGCGCTGTGTCATGAATGTGGGTATGAATGCGAGGGAATCACCTTTGGACGCTTGGGGTCTTTGACGGCCGCAGCCGGAGGCGGTATCACTGAGAGATCCTCCTTGCCCACCTCCTTGCCGTTTCCCATGGCAGGCGAAGGCGGGGGAGGAGGGGGAGGAGGAGGAGCCGACTCGAAGCCAGGAGCGAGCGGCATGCCGTACATGAATGGCTCCGGACCACCGAAGGGCATCGCAGGCTCATAGTAGCCAGGGCCGACCATAGCTTGAGGTCGGGCTTCAGGCTTAGGCATGGCGGCGACCGCCATTGCCAGACCCACCAAAGCCCCAAATGTCAACTTCATAGTGGAGGTGATTCGAAGCTGATCGTCGCCACCGTGATATTACGTTTAGAGGGAATAAAGAAAAGGGAATTAAGAGTGCGTGTAAAGAGCAGGAGATGTGGTGATGGTGAAGAGGATGGGAGAGCAACAGCATGGGGACATGCGGAGGTTTTTGTATCCGCAGGCTCCTAGCAGCTCGAACGCCGTGAAGACTGTAATGCCACAGTACAAACACTGATTTCGTAGAGTGAAACTCACGGAGTGTTTACGCTTTCCTCCCCACTCTCCCCATTCCACGGCTTCACGATGGGCACCGTCGGCCCGTGACAGCAAGGGGTGAGTATGAGCCAACCCGAGCAAAGGCTCGTGAGGACTTGACTTCGAGGGGTCAGGCGCAGATGGAAACAACTTCGCGGCCCAGGCTCCAGCAAGTAGATTCACCCTCCGCCAACCCCGTGTGGCCAACTGGAAACAGGAACCCTCCTGGCTATTCCTCGTCGCAATGGTAAAACCCGTATCCTTTGTGGACCCGCGGTGCCCGCTATCCGCACGGCACATGGAAGGTTGCTGCCAACCCACGGAGATTCTGAATCGATGATACCATTCCCTCCTGATGCTCGGAGTCCAGCTGCCCGTCAGCCCAATCGACCAGAGATGCCCAGAGCTCGAGGTGGTGCTCTGGCCTGCCCGCCTGGAGGCCGTCCAGCTCAGCTCACAGCGTTCCGGGCCCATACGAGCTCGGGCCTCAGGAGCTCGGCCCTCATGCTCACTGTTAACGACACGCCAAACCGCGGCTTCCGAGAAATGTGGAACCTCCGTGGCGAACTTCGAAGCGCCGCCGTGGTGCCCAGCTAGCAGAGGGCCAGAAAGCGAACCCACGGTGTTCGGTTGGCCTGGGCCGCGGATCCACCCCCTTCCTCGGACGCGTATGCTCGCCATCTGCCGTGCCGCAAGCGCAAAGCCAATCGAGACTGCGTTTAGCTCGCGATAGCACGCCGGATGGCGTTCCCAGAGCCGATGGAAGAAGGCGAGAGCCGGCCGCAGCGCCCGCAGAGCCGGTCCCACATGCTCTCCTGCTCGTCACAGATCTGATAGTGCCGCTTTCGGACGAAAGCCAACCCCACCGAAGCGCCGGGCTGCTAGACACAGAACCCTATCGCCCGTAGGTGGCCTCAACCCAGTGCTTCCGAAGCGTCCTCCCCCACACGGCCCAGCCTTCCCAGGTGAAGACAGAAGTCCGCCCCCTTAACCTTCACATGGGAGTGCCTTCGAAACGCACAGCGGAATACGGCACAAGCTCTAGGTTCTCGTTTCCTGCCGTGGAATGCGGCACACGCTCTAGGTTCTCGTTTCCTTCCGTAGAATTCAAGGCTCTCGTTTCCTGCGGCGGGATACCATCGTGAACACGGCGGCTCGCAGAGTTCGTATGGTGTGTTCGCTGCGAAACCAGACCGTCGGGACACGAAACGCTTCCGTCGTTTTTTGCCGACGTCTGGATGTGTATAAAAGCTTAACCCGACGATATGCAAATCGTCGGGGGTTGCCTCACCAAGCGGTCCACTGCCGCCGCCCAGACCGGTGGAGTGATCACTGACGATGATTGGGTTGAGTAGCTCTTCGAAGACGGCTCTCCAACCTGTCTCATCGAGACTCGAGCCCCGCCAACCCCCCAGAGGCCGAGGCAAACCCAAAAGGGGAGCCCGGTGGCATCTGCCCTCGGCGGCATCTTGCCATAAAATCCAAACTCACATCCGCTCACATCCCAAGCTGAAATATATCGAATACTATCTGACGGTGAGCAGCTCGTTTTGTTTGATTGCGTGGTATTTATCTAGGCCATGGCAATATACACGCTGGTCCAGCTCCCACCCACTATCCGACCCCGACCTCGATCAGTCTGCAGGCAGCTCGTTGTGGTTCTCCCTGCCCTCCGCCCTGTTTAAAGAGCGCACTGGGAAAAAGAGCGCACTAAGGGAACAACAAATGAGAGGACACACGAAATCACCCCTTTGGAACCTCTTCTGCAGAAGCCAGGAAGGAGGGAATGGAGAAGAACTGTAATTACTCCTCCATTTCGGGCCCCCAGTTCCTCTACCTCCTGCCCCCTCCACTCTCTTCCCGCTCTCTGGCTTCCCACTCCGATGCCTCGCTCGATATTTGACGGTAGGTCACGGCTGATGATGATGATGATGATGATTCATTAATCGTGTGCGACCCTATTGGATCATGACGATATTATATACAGTCCTTTTTCCTGTTCGCCGTCCGCTGCGCCCTCGAGCAGTCCGCCAGCGGCTCGCGGCGACTCCCCCCTGCCCCCGACCGGCCTGTCCCCCGAAGAGAAAGAGAAAGAAAGGTAGGTCACGTCTAGATATCGGGTGACATGGCTCGTAAAGGCTCACCGAGTGATCGCGAGTGGTTAATCGCTGGCTCGACGGTTTAAAGGGACATTCCGTGCATTCCACCCACTGGTTCCAGACCATTGATTACATACTTTGTACCTAGCGATAGGACAGAAACGCCCGGTCGCCAAGACCGCAGCGTTCCCCACGTTCGCCTTAGTACAGGGCGAGCACGTCATGCACAGCCAATCAGCGCTTTCTGTTGCAAATAAACAGCTGCAAGGACCTCTGGGAGAAAGGGACCATGTACATATCTACATACAAAAAGAAAAAAAAAAGAAAAAAAAATACCAGCTGGTAGTTTCTTCTGAGAAATCTCCAGTGCTCGTCGTGAAAAAAAAAAAAGTTGCAGCTATTGCGGTGGCGTTATGAGCCAACTCGACAGCCTGCTGGCTGTAATTACGCCTTTGGTGCAGAAAAAAAAATAGAACAGAATTTCCGCGTGATGTCGTGATTACCGTGAACACTCAATAACCCCCCGGGGCTCCCCCACTTCGGCTGCCATTCCTTCCATGCCGCTTATTGACCTAGACATCGCAAAAGCCGTCTCCCCGTTGCACGGCACCTCCGCTCTCGTTCCCATATCCTCCCTCCCGTTCCTACACATCCCTCCGTCCTCGCCTGAACCTCCACGTTGCTGCCAGGAAACCCACACGCAATGGCGGCAGCTACACTCTCTTTGAAGACCCCCGAGGAGGCCGGTATGTGTTGAAGCCTTTCCGGGGAAACCGTATTCAAGTTGAGATCGCGATTCGGGCCACCGACTGACCTATTATTAGTTGCACGGATTGCGTACCTGTCCAGTGATGTGGTCATTTCAGTACAACCGTCGTTGAGCACAGCCTCGGCATACTCGGCTAAACTTGAGGAATTGGCGGCAAACAATACCAGGGGCGCGCTCTTGCACCAGACACCAGAGGTATGGCATGGCGGATTGTCGCGGTGGTCTGCGGTGTCTGATTGCGGAATGAACAGGTGCAAGTCGTTCGCCAGAATGCCGACCCATTACTCTCCGTTCATCAGCCTGCACGATCGGGGAAGCTCGTCTCCGTCACTACCACATCCACCACCCTGATTTCGTCAATACCACACCTCTACAAGCTCATCAATTACCCGATCGTCATCCATGTATCGATGCAGCCGGCCGAGTACCCCGATTACTCTGAGATCACCTCCATCCGGCAGACCGGATTGATCCTTCTGCAGTCCGGGTCGACGCAGGAGGCACAGGACATGGCCGTGGCTGCTCACGCCCTGGCGCTCAAGTCCGGGAAGGCTGTGGTCCACTTTTTTACTGCGAGTGAACGGAGCGAGGTGGCGGTTGAGGATTCGGCGTTATTGGGGCGCGCGCTGGATCGTGCCGTTGTGGACGGTGTCCGTTCGAAGACAGTAGACTCGGTGAACCTGTACGCCGACGACGGTGTGCGGGCACAGACTCTTCAGGTTGGTGACTCGGTGCTGGCTATCCCGTCGAGTGGACTGGCTACTCCCATCGGAGAGCTAGTTTCCCTTGGTGGAAGCAGTGCGCCCAGCACTACCGGGAACAGCACACATGCCTCAGTTACCTCCGCTAGCTCGATCGATGTCCCGGTCACCTCGCGCGATGTCACCTCCGACGACATCTTCAACCACATCAACATCATCTTCGCCGTGATCAAGCAGGTCACCGGCCGCTCATACAGCGTATTTGAGTACACGGGTCCTCTGCACGCTGACCTTGCTCTCTTTGTGTTCGGTTCCACCACCTCTCTTTTCCGCGACGTCTTGGAGAAGGCCGGCTCGGGAGAGTACGACAAAGTCGGAATCATCTCGGCCCGTCTTTACCGGCCATGGTTCGGTGCCCAGCTGCCTTACGTCCTCCCCAAAGCCGTCACCAAGATAGCTGTTCTAGAGCAGATTCACAGACAGACCACCAAGTGGGGCCCATTATTTTTGGACCTCCTCACGTGTCTCCGCACCGGTCCTAGCGTCCAGGGTGCCCCCTCGGTCGTTGCCCACAAGCTTGGCTACATCAATGCAGAGACCGTTGCCCAGGCACTGCACAGTGTCGTGCAGAACCTCCGGTCAGAAACCCCCGTCCAGAACCTGTCGGTGGGGCTAGAGAATGGGCCCGACGCCGCCGCCGCGAAAGTTGAGCAGCCTGGCGTCGAGTCCGCATACATGAAGATTCTTGACCAGCTTTTCGGTCAGAGACTGCACGTTGCCAACTCCCTTGACCGACCTAACGCTGGCATCTCCGCCACCGTCGCCGCCTCTCCCGAGTACGGATACGGTTCGCTTCTGGCAAGGATTGAGCAGCGCAAGGCGTTGGTTGACAAAGTGGAAAGATTGACCAAGTCCAGCAGCTTTGTCGCACCTTCCTCTGCCGAGATCCTGTCGAAATGGTTGTTGGCTGCCGACGATGTGACCAAGAGCGCTGAAATCTCCGATGAACTCGTTCAGCAGCTCGAGAAGGACTATTCCGCCGCTGCAAAGGGTCTGCTCGAACACAAGAGCCTCTTCCGAAAGGAGTCTCCCTGGTTGATTGGATCCGATGCTTGGGCCTACGATCTCGGTAACTCTGGTGTCCACCACGTTATCGCATCGGGCAAGAACATTAACATGCTCGTCATTGACTCCACCCCTTACTCCCAGCGCGCTGCTGCTGATGCTTCCCGACGGAAGAAGGACATCGGTCTGTACGCTATGAACTTCGGCAATGCCTACGTTGCCTCAGTTGCCGTTTACAGCTCGTACACCGGTGTGCTGCACTCCATGATGGAGGCCGACAAGTTCGATGGCCCGTCGGTGGTGTTGGCTTATCTTCCCTACGATAAGGAAAATGACTCTGCTCTGACTGTTATGCGCGAGACTAAGAAGGCCGTTGATATTGGATACTGGCCCCTGTACCGCTACGATCCGTTTGGCGATGAGAAGGGCGGACAGAACTTCGTTCTGGAGTCGGAGAGGATCAAGAAGGAGCTCAAGGACTTCCTCGACCGCGACAACCATCTCACTCAGCTAGTCAAGCGCAGCCCAACTCTTGCGAAGAGCATCTCCCAGTCCTACGGAAAGGAGGTTCGCCACCAGCAGAAGCGCAATGCGAAGGACGCCTTCGCCAAGCTTCTTGACGGTCTCTCTGGATCCCCGCTCACCATTCTCTACGCTTCCGATGGAGGTAACGCCGAGAACCTCTCGAAGAGGCTGGAGCGCCGTGGTAAGGCTCGTGGTCTCAAGACCTTCGCTATGGCTATGGAGGACTACCCTATCGAGGATCTGAACAATGAGGAGAACATCGTCTTTGTCACGGCTACAGCTGGACAGGGGGAGTTTCCCATGAACGGGCGCAGTCTGTGGGAGGCCGTGAAGGGATCTACCGACTTGGACCTCGTCACAGTCAATTACTCTGTCTTCGGTCTGGGAGACTCACACTACTGGCCTCGCAAGCAGGATAAGATCTACTACAACAAACCTGCGAAGGATCTCGACAGGCGGCTGCAGGAGATCGGTGGAAAGGTTTTGGTGGAGTGCGGCCTTGGAGACGACCAGGATCCCGACGGATACCAGACTGGATATTCCGAGTGGGAGGCGAAGCTCTGGCGTGCGCTTGGTGTCGACAATGTTGAGGGTCTCGCCGATGAACCTCCTCCAATTACCAACGAGGACATCAAGATCGCGTCCAACTTCCTTCGTGGTACCATTGAGGAAGGACTTGCGGATATGTCCACCATGGCTATCTCTGCCAGTGACCAGCAGCTCACCAAGTTCCACGGCACTTATATGCAGGACGACCGTGACCTGCGCGACGAGCGTAAATCCCAGGGTCTGGAGCCTGCATACTCGTTCATGATCCGTTGCCGCCTCCCCGGTGGAGTGTCAACTCCTACACAGTGGATTCAGATGGACAACATTGCCAACTCCTTCGGAAATCACACCATGAAGTTGACTACCCGTCAGACCTTCCAGTTTCATGGTGTCATCAAGACTAACCTCAAGAACTCCATGCGTGCCATCAATCAAGCACTGATGACCACCATTGCTGCCTGCGGTGATGTCAGCCGTAACGTCATGTGCAGCTCTCTCCCCACTCAAGCCGCCTTCCATGCTGAGGTCCATGCCGTCGCAATCACCATCAGCGACCACCTTCTTCCAAGCACCACCGCCTATCACGAGATCTGGCTCATGGACGAGAAGGACAAGAAGGTGCAGGTTGCCGGTGACGCCGTTGTCGACCACGAGCCACTCTACGGCCCCACCTACCTCCCTCGGAAGTTCAAGATCACCATCGCCGTGCCTCCGCACAACGACACCGACGTGTACGCTCACGACGTTGGTCTCATCGCCATCAAGGGTGAAGACGGTAAGCTTGCTGGTTTCAACGTCCTCATCGGTGGAGGAATGGGTGTCACACATAACAACACCAAGACCTACCCTCGCACCGGTAGCTCCATCGGTTTCTCGACCGTCGACAAGGTTCACCTCGTCTGCGAAAAGGTCATGCTGGTCCAACGTGACCTCGGTGACCGTAAGAACCGCAAACACGCGCGTCTGAAGTACACAGTCGATGATCTCACCGTCCCCGTGTACAAACAGAAGGTCGAGGAGCTGCTCGGCTGGCAACTCGAGGAGGAGCGCCCTTTCCACTTTGAGAGCAATATCGACACATTTGGCTGGGTCAAGGATGAGACTGGTCTCAACCACTTCACGTTCTTCATCGAGAACGGCCGCATCGAGGACACCCCGGAGTTCCAGATGAAGACGGGTCTTCGCGAGGTCGCAAAGGTTCACAAGGGCGAGTTCCGTCTCACCGGTAACCAGCACTTGATCATTTCCAACGTCGCTGATGAGGATCTTCCCGCCATTAAGGACCTCATGGCAAAATATAGGTTGGACAACTACCAATTCACCGGTCTCCGTCTGTCCTCTTCTGCCTGTGTTGCGTTCCCCACTTGTGGTCTCGCCATGGCCGAGTCCGAGCGCTACCTCCCCGTCCTGATCTCCAAGGTCGAGGGCGTCCTCGAAGAACATGGGCTCCGCCATGACTCGGTAGTCATGCGCATGACCGGGTGTCCCAACGGATGCGCACGCCCGTGGCTCGCTGAGATTGCGTTCGTCGGAAAGGCCTTCGGCGCGTACAATATGTACCTCGGTGGTGGATACCACGGGCAGAGACTCAACAAGCTGTACCGCTCGTCGATCAAGGAAGAGGAGATCCTCGAGATCGTCCGCCCGCTGTTCAAGAGGTACGCTCTGGAGCGTGAGGAGGGTGAGAGGTTTGGTGATTTCTGTATCCGTGCCGGCGTCATCAAGCCGACTACCGAAGGGAAGACTTTCCATGACGATGTAAGCTCCAGTCCGAGGATCCACATCACTTGAGACATGTCACTAACGCTGTATTACAGGTTGCGGAAGAGGATTCTGAAGAGTAGATTGCACGCAAGGGAGTTTTGATTTAGATAATGATGGTGGGGGGGATATCCGGGTTGTTTCTTTGGGTTCTGGGCCGTTTTGGTGTATATATTTTGCGCTTTTTTTTTTTGACTTAGTTGATTGAATGTACAGGATGCATCCAACTGTGTCTACGTGAAGTGCACAAGCCGTTCATGATGATGGGCTCCAACTTCTACCGACTCTAGCTATGGCCTACAACCGTGATATGCGGTGTTTCCGGGGGTAGTCACTGCTCACCCGACGTCCGGCAGGGCCGGGCATCACCATCGAGATCCGATGGTGCCCAGCGCACAAAGGGATCGCCTGCAACGAGAAGGCCGACGAATGGGCAAAGATCGCGGCGGAGGAGCCTGACACCCACGGGGTGGAATGGCTGAACTACTCCGATCGGACGGAGGTGCGGGCAATGCCGCTCCCTCGGTCTCTCGCCAACCTCAAGCGGGGGGTCTCCGAGAAGAAGTGGGCGGAGGCACGCCGGTGGGCTGGAGGCCGGACCTCCAATGCAAAGTACCGAATGCCGAAAAGCCAGAAGCCGGACGGCGCGGTGGCTGGAAGCACCAAGAGGCACGCCTCGCGGTTCTACCAGATCAAGACGGGGCACTGTCTGACCGGGCAGTACCTCAATTGGACAAAGAATCGCCCCACCCCGCAATGCTGGTGGTGCCGGTACCCGAACCAGACTCGGGAGCACCGCTTCAAGGTGTGTCCGGAGTGGAGGGCCCAGCAGAAGATCCTGTGGGCGGAGGTGCGGAAGGAGACGGGGAGGTGGAAGGACCGGTGGAAGATCCGGGACCTCCTGGCGGACAAGAGGTGTGGGCGGGCGGTCCTGGACTTCCTCTCCTCCACGGACGTGGGAAGGCGGGTGCCGGCCGAGGAAGAGGCAGTGAGCGAGGTGTCGGAGGCGGAGCTGCGGGAGTGGGAGGAGGAGCAGGAGGCCGGGGAGCTAGGCGCCGGGGGGGAGTCACCACTGTTCCTCCCCACGCCTGACTTCATGGCGTCTGCTGGGACGGCCGAGGGGCTGGACGGCGGCCTTTCCTTTGTTCATTTCATTTGTTCATCACGCTCGCTTTCCTTTCCTTTGTAATTTTTCCTAGTGCGGTTCATACCTTCTTGGGACAGGCCTGGGCGGAGGGCAAAGGGGAGCTTGCAACGTGCCGCCAACGTGCGGACAGCGGGCAGGAAACGGACTGTACATAATCTCGCCATGATCTAGACAGATCGCATGCGAGGTATGATTTAACAAAAAAAAAGACGTCCGGCAGGGCAACACATCCGCGGCTCTTAGTCGACCAATGTCCATCTCTGTGATTATCATTGAGGAGTGGGCCGCGGAGACGGCGTAACATTGACAGATGAGTAGATGGGGAGCATGCGGTATGCCTTTTAGAGCGCGGATGATAGCAATCCGCCACATCCCCCCAACCGTCTCCACTTCTTCCTCCCACGTATGCTATCCCCGCTCGTTTCACGGCGCAGCGACTTTCTCGACCTTGTCTCCCTTCTTGACCTTCTTCCTCTTTTTGCGGTCCCTCTTCTTCAACGCGCCCATGCCAGCTTTACACACATCCGCGTATCTCGCAAAGAACACGTCTAGCTCTTCCGGCCGCACCACGGTTGAGATCTTCGCCCCCTTTTGTTGCTTCCCCGCGCCATCGGAAGCGCGGATGAGCAGCGTGCCGGGTCCGTCATCAGTCGGGAGGGTTACTGGGGTGGAGTAAGCGGAGGGTTGCGAAAGCGGGAGAGATGCGCCATCTCGGGGAGCGAGAGAGAGAGAGGCCCACGTGATTTTTGCGTTAGGAATATGCTGGTCTTTTGGGCGGCCGTGGCGTCGCTCAAGAGCTTGGTCAGCGCCGTGAAGAACTGGAATGTGTGTGTGCGGGTCAGTGAAGCTCAAGATAGGTACTGCATTCGACGTTTCAGCAAGCGCGGTTGCCCAGTGGCTGGGATCGGATGCCCCGCTGAAGCCTCGCGTTCGTGGAGCTGATTGTTTGGGAGAGGAAACATACGGTGTCATGGCTGAGGCGCTCTAACGGGGTCGTCATCGTGGTTTGGTTGCCGAGTGGATGGGGAGCCTATGAATCTAGCTGAGGAACGCGTTGTCGGGTGCGGGGAGAGGTTGCACTAGAGCGGTTGCAAGGGGGAGAGGGGTTCGAGGCGGACAAGAGGTTGGTTGTGCTACGCACATCCGAATGGAATGGAGAGGAATGGAGGGAAGAGGATGAGGGATGCTGACTGTGTTTGGGTTGGATATGTATGTACTTACCTACTTTGTGTGTGACTACGAATTTTCATGAACATAGACTAGATAGTCACAAAGTATTCGGTTACAGACTCAAATATATTACGCGATGGCTGAAGTTGTCTCCGCCTACGGGTAGCCGTCGGCTAAGCCTTTGCTATGGGACTTTCGTGGTGTCGTCAAAGCAGAGATCCGGAATGGTGTATATAGTAGTGAGTACGTGAATGATCATCGAGTCTTTGTTCCCAAAGCATGACGCACGGTCACCAACTCGAGGATCAGATATAACCTACAAAGCACTTGACTGCTTCTCCTCTTCCGTTCATCACTTTGAAAGATCTTCTTGACGTCCTCCCCTATATGATGAAACCTCCAACGCTGGCGGCTGCACATCCCTTGTTTGTCAATTTTAGCCCGTCTCCATGACTCGCATCTCGAAAATCGAGGCAAGACAATAACAATAGCAATAACAACATATCCCGTATTTCTTTGGTCAACCAGCATCACCACTGATTCGCTTCCTAGCAGAGCTAGTAAGCAAGGTGGAAGAAAGCGGAAGACGTGACCGTGAAGGGAAGAGAAAGAAAGGAAGAGAGGAAGCCGCAACACGGACAGAAAGTCGAAGCTTCGTCGACCCTTCCTTCCTTCCTCCGTCAACACACCCCCCCCCCCCACTAAAACGCTCCAGATCTCTCCATACAAAGTAACACTCCCCGATCGCACGCGTTCATTTGCCCACTCTCCTCCTATCACCTCCCTCTTCTTCCCACACCATCATTCTTGTATGACGCCTCCACAGTTCCATCCCTCATCGCCACTCCCCCAGGCGTCAGACTACACCGACACAACTACCTACGACTCAGCCGCAGAGGGAGATCAGCAATACGGACCTGAGCAGTACCAAAGGCAAGGAGACGTGTCCCCTATTGTTGCTTTCACGTCGTTGCCTCTTGCTCCGTCCGCCGCCGACAGCAGTGGTACCACTGCCACCGCCTCCGGTACCAATCCATACATCGACAGCAGCAACAACACGAGAAAGCGAAAGTTAATCGATACTGGCCACACTACAGCTGACGACCTCCCCACTCGCCTATCCCCTTGCTCCTTCAGCGGCAGTGTCTCCTGTCCCTCATCTCCTCCCACCACTGCCGCCTCCACTACCACCATCACCGACGACGAAGACAGCAACATCGAAAACCGTCACGAGAGCTTTGACGACAGTCGCAATATTGCTGCAGCTCCTCCCCACCATTCGGTTCCGTTGTTTCCGTCGCCGGATATTCGTCGTGGTGTCTCGGATTGTGACGCAGATCGAAGTTCGCACGCACCATCAGCTACACTACCACTTTTTCCGCCCTCCGCAACCATAACCACGTTCGACCACTCGACCCCGCCATCTCCACTCCCAAATCACAGCTACCACCCCCATCACGTCCACGGCATGACCACGGCACCCACCTCGGATAACGATGCCTCCGCGTCGCCGCCACCCCCGCCCGCCCAGCCACCCGCCGAACCGACTCCGTTCCTGGGACCGTCGAATTCCGTGAGCAACAAGCCAACATCGCGGTGTCAGTCACCCGCAAAACGTTTAAAGTCCGAGGACCCAACCAATGCGACGGTCGACTGCAGCCTAGACGACTGCGCCTCCACCGCCCCCGAGCCGATGGACGAAGATACGGCTGTATCAGCGGCGGCTACAAGAGACGTTTCCGTTGATATGGTCGACGCTGATGATATGCCAACCACAATGGAGGAGGCTGAGCCCATCGTCATTACGGAGGACCCGTCGACCGCAGCCTCTTCCGTCGCCGTCACCGCCACCAGACCCCCTTCAGCCTCTACTTCAACGGCCACATCCATCGCTACATTGTCGCTACCCTCCGTCGAGGAGCAGATCGGGATAGTAATCAGAGAGAAGGTGGCCCCATTGGAGGAGGGAGAGACCTACTACCTGATTTCGGGTGCATGGTTAAGGCGATTTCTGGCCCAGTCGCCCGAAGATGCGGATTTGCAGATCGACAAGGCAGAGATGGAAAAGGAGTTGGGACCCATTGATAATAATCCTATAATCGACGTCGAAATGCTGGAAGAGAGAAAGAAGTCGGATGACAGTATGTTCAGCCGTCCTTCGACTGAAGGGGAGGTTACTGACCTACAAGTACCAGCTTTCTCGTCCTCCACAGATGACCTCTTCGCCGAGAACTTCATACCCGTGAAGAGGGGTCTTGAATGTGGGGAAGATTTTGAGATATTACCTGCGGCTGCATGGGAACAGCTCGTGTCCTGGTACGGGCTAGCGAAGGATTCACCCGTTCTCACCCGGAAAGCAGTCAACACCCAAGAGAACAGGTTTGCCCAGCCCAATGTTATAGTGGAAATATGGCCTCCGATGTTCACGGTGTATCGGCTTCGGAACCCCAAGGCGACCGTCTCTGAGAAACAGGTCAAACCAAGAAAGGTTGTGGCGGCCACAGCACAGGGATTTCGGGACTTCCTCAAACAGATCAAGAATTTGACTGGCGTCGAAACCAACCGGATGGTGCGACTCTGGAAAGTGACGGTTGATGAGCCCGCCGAAAAAGCTACAAAAAAATCGGCAAAGTCTGCTCCTTCTCCATTCCGGCATATGACCATGGATTTGCGCCCTTTTTTGGCGCTAGAGAACGGACCTGGACGCGAGCTTGTCGATGTTCCGGACAACACCAGTAATCCGAACTACAACGGTAGCGTCAAGATAGGAACTCTCGGATTGGGGACAGGTGGGAAGATTGTGGTCGAGGAGCAAAATTCGGATGGAGAATGGATCAGTGAACTGTCAGTGAAAACGCTGACCAAATTTGGAGAGCTGGTCACGGTTGCGAATAACGGGCCCAGCAAGAACACAACCGCCCCCAAGAAGAAGCCAGATGCGCCACCCTCCCGCAGCGCCAGCCCAGCCAAGAGCGCCCTGCCAAAACCGTTGATGTTTGCCAACAGGGGACGCGAGCGGGGAAGACCGCGTGGCACTTGCGGACTCTCCAATCTAGGAAATACTTGTTACATGAACTCAGCTCTGCAATGCTTGCGGTCAGTCGAAGAGCTGTCCAAGTACTTCCTCTCGGGTGAATACGAGAACGAGCTCAATCCATCCAACCCTTTAGCGCATCACGGAAAGGTTGCGAGGGCGTATGGCGGGCTGATAAATTGTATTTTCGCACCGTCGAGCCCACCGTCCATTGCGCCCCGAGAATTCAAGAGCATAGTTGGAAGGTTCGGTCCGTCGTTTTCCGGCTATCAGCAGCAGGATTCACAAGAGTTTTTGGCTTTCCTATTAGACGGTATGCACGAGGATTTGAACCGCATCATGAAGAAGCCCTACACCGAAAAGCCGGACTCGACTGACGAGATGGTTGGCAATCCCCGGCTCATTGCCGAGCTGGCTGAGAGACATTGGGATATCTACAAGAAACGGAACGACTCGGCGGTTGCTGATCTCTTTGGTGGGTTATACAAGAGCACGCTTGTCTGCCCTGAGTGCGAAAAAGTCAGTATTACATTCGACCCGTTTATGGACCTGACGCTACCGCTTCCCATCGAGTCTTTCTTCACCAAGACATTCTTCTTCTGGCCTAAGAATCTACAGGGTCAGACTCCCTTGAAGTTCAATGTCGAAATGCCAAAGAATTCAAGCATTGGTGCACTGAAAGAGCATGTGGCAAAGAAATTCGACGTGAATCCTAAAAAGGTAGCATTCGTCTTGTGTGATGGTATAGCGCGACAGCATCGCTGACTTGATGTGTTAGATCATGTGCTCAGAGGTGTATAACAGCAAGTTCTTTAAACACTATCATGACTACAATGTAATTACGGATATCTCTTCGAGCGACGAAGTAGTGTTTTACGAGCTCGATGAGGTGCCCACCAGTTGGCCGGCCCCCAAAACTCGATCGATGCTCTATCCTGACGAGCAGCCTGATCCGGCATCTACGGAACAAATACTCGTTCCTGTGCTGCTGTGGCGACCTGTCCGCAGAAGCGATCTGCGCGGAGATCTGTTTGGCATTCCTTGCCTCATCGTTCTGAGTCAGGACGAGACGTACGATTACAACGCCATCCTGGAGAAGGTTGTTGAAAGGATACAATTTCTAACCGCCCCAGATATGTACGCAACCCACGCAGCGGAGGAAGAGGAGAGCGACTACGATGGTGCTGAGGAAGCCGCCAAAATTTGGTTTGGAGAGGAGCACGGCGAGAAAGAGGGCGCCGAGAGTAATGTTGAGGATGATGAGAAGAAGGATGGGTTGGTCGATGACGCTATGAGGGATTCTGCCTCGACCTCCGGCTTCATAAGGACTGAACCAGGCCCCCACTCGGAGGGCAAGATGGAAATCACCGACGACAGCCCAGCGGTCCCAAACCGTCGAAGGGTACCAGACCACATCCAGGAATACTTCACGCTCAAGATCGGCATGAGAACGGGTGGCGAGAGACTCCCGTCCGGATTGAACGGTCCTCACATGGTTGGATCACTCATTTCTCGGATGCAGCCCTGTCGTAATAGGGCCCCGAGCCCGATGTCGCACGAGCCTTCCCCACTGTTCGATATCCCGTCTGCTGAGGATTCTGGTGGCAGGTCGCCGGCGAGCCAAGCTTCCGATGATGATAAGCTGCTATACAGCCAAGATCCTCCTCCGTTGGAACCGTTAAATATGATGACGGATGCGAGCGACGACGAAGCCCCAGCCCCTTTCTCCCCTGTCCAGATTGTCGCCCCCGAATTCCTGGGCACGACGAGTGGCACTTCATCGACCAACGGATACGCATCGCCTTCTCGGTTTCGCACCCCGGAACCCGTTCAGGATTACGGCCCACTGATTCGAGTCGGTGAGAGTATCATAGTGGAGTTTAATGCGAAGGGCGTCGATGCTATCCGCGACGAGTACCGTAGAAAAGAAATGTGGAACTCGTTGCCCATTGTCGACGACCCTGAGCTGGAGAAGAGGCGCAAGAAACGCGACGAGAGGAAGACGAAAGGAATCTTCCTCGAGGATTGCCTCGACGAGTTTTCCCGGGAAGAAATCCTCAGCGCGGAAGATCCTTGGTACTGTCCTAGGTGCAAGGAACATCGGAGAGCGAGCAAGAAGTTTGAGCTTTGGAAGTGCCCAGACATTCTTGTCATTCACCTCAAGCGTTTCTCTAGTAGTAGAAGCTTCAGGGATAAGATTGACGCGCAGATCGGTTGTCCGATCGAGGGTCTGGATTTGAGCCAACGTGTTGGCTTCACCGAAGGCAAGCCGATGATCTACGATCTGATCGCTGTCGATAATCACTATGGCGGTCTGGGTGGTGGACATTACACCGCATACGTCAAGAACTGGTACGACGGAAAGTGGTACTACTGTGATGGTGCGTTTCCTACCCCCCAGGTCTATTCGGATGTGCGGGTGCTGACGGATGGATGGATGACAGATGCGAGCGTTCGAGAGGCGCAAGGATATACGGTAGTAACGCCAGCCGCCTACCTGCTGTTCTATCGTCGCCGCTCCGGCAAGCCCCTCGGCGGACCCAAGTTCGAGCAGATTGCTGCCCAGCGCTTCCCGTCCGTGGCGGAAGAAGGGGAGGAAGACGACGAGATGGATGTGCAGCAGGGCTCGTCGCCTGGTATCTCCCGCGAGAACTCACCCCCTCTGCTCAGCACAATCCTTCAAAAGGCCTCCCACGGCAGCAAGTTTTTCAGTAACAGCGTGGGCAATGCCGCACTGTGGGGTAATAGCCTGCCTGTCGCCAGGCCGGAACCCATCGCTGCCGAGGACGATGGTGTCCTACCGAAGTACGACGACCTGGACAATGCCGGTGGGGTCCAGCTCGCCACCGACGAGGGCCTTGGCGACGACACGGAGGCCGATATCGCGACCAACCTGTTCCTGGACATTCCTGATAGTCACGAGGGAGAGGAGGACGAGGGGAAAGTCGAGGACGTGACGCTATAAAGCTATGTTCTGTTCCGGTTCAATTTACGTGCTAGGCGTTTTGCTTTTTTGTGTTTTGCTTTTTTACTTGATGTAATTGGCATGGCCGGTGAAAGTGCACGAGTTTCTCTGCTTTTTTTTTTTTTTTTTTTTTTTTTTACATAAACCTTTCTTCGCTATTCGTTTACGATGAGGTCAACACGGGTTGTGATGCGCCGCGATTGCATGAGTCGGATGGTGGTACGGTTGAGATGGGTACTATACAGAATAGACGGTTTTTGTTTTTCTCATTACTCGCGTGCGACCCATGGAGATCGTGGCGAAGTGCACACTGTCCGTTTCCTGTCTGCAGTCCGTGCGAAGGCAGCTCGTTGCAAGCCCCCCCCCGGGCTACTCCTCGCCCGCAGAGGCCACGAAGAAAGAGGGTGTGGAAAGGAAGGGTGGACGCACCTCATCCTCAGCACCCAGCCCCTCAGCCTCTTGCCTCCTCTCCCTCACTCCATCCATCACCACCGCCTGCACATGTTCATACGCCAGCACTCGCGCTCGTGCCGTGGATTTCGCTGTTGCAAGATATCACTCGGCGCGACCCATTATTCAGGCCAACATGCGTGCGCCCGGCTCCTTCATTCTGCGGATCCGCAGCGGCAGCAGCTTATGTAGGCCGGGGGGGGCGGTCCCGTCGCGGTCCTTCCGCCGCGCCAGAGTTGCTCGGCTCGTGCACAAGCGCGCGGAGGCGGATGCGAGGCTCTGCGCGCTGGACTCGTTGCTCGGACTACACGGTCCGCGGCTAAGTTGGCACGCCGAGCAACCGGAGACCCATGAGACCGAGTAACGCGCGGTGGATGCGTGTGGACCCGCCCCGCCCCGACAGCTGTGTGCATACACACCACCTGCGTACCTAGGCACCGCTGTGCTGCTACGTAACTGTGTGCGCAGCTATTTTCCTTTCCTTTTCTTTTCTTTTCTTTTCTTTTTTTTATCGCGGACGCGACATTATGCGCTGTGCTGTGCTGTCGTGCCCAGGCCGTGGCTATCCAGCTGTAATGCCCTCCTCAGCTCGCCGTGCCGGGGGAGGACAGGTCACGCTTCGTGCACGCCGTCGCCGTGGTGTTGTCGTTGTCGTTGTCGCCACAAACAGTGCGGATTCCCGAGCGGTCCCGCCAATCACCGTCGTGCAAGCCGCACGCCATCGCCGGTGACGTCTGCATGCCTTTGCTCCGCAGCAGGGTGTCGAGATGGCGTGAAGGAGGGGGGGTTTTTTTTCATTGTTCGCGCACCGCGACGATCGAGGGTGCGCGGGAAGTTGAGACGGGTGCGTGCTGTTCGAGCGGAGCCGGAGCTGGCGCGGGGTCGCGGTGATTTCTCCCCTCCCTCCTCCCCTCCCCTCCCTCAACTGCTGCCGTCGCATCGAGCGAGGGCTCACGGCGCACGCCGCTCGGTCGGGTGCTTCGCCGCTGCTCGTACGGTGCTGACCACACGCACTGGCGGCCGGTTTCCGTGGGAACGAAGCAGTGCGGCGTGGCACAGCGCAGCGCGGACTGCAGCAGGTTTCCCGCTGGCTCTGCGCTCTCCCTCCGCTCTCCGCCGCAAGCGCAGAGGGACGCGGTCCGGTCCGGTCCGTCCACCCCATTGCGGGCCAACTGCCGGCGCCGTCGGTCGGCGGGGGGGGGGGGGGGGGGGGGGGGGGGGGGGGGGGGGGGGGGGGGGCCGGGGGCGGGCCCGGGGGGGGGGCCGAGCCCCGCCGGCCCAACCGG
>Ga0307516_10001064_pt1 | contig 38237 bp, 34 predicted proteins | sample 19_EM_MG_FD_203310 | JGI IMG/M metagenome (GOLD analysis project Ga0307516, IMG submission 203310) | Populus trichocarpa ectomycorrhiza microbial communities from riparian zone in the Pacific Northwest, United States - 19_EM | ecosystem: Host-associated > Plants > Roots > Unclassified | place... | reverse complement strand
TCCGCCTCCAGATAGTTGTTTGGTCTTGAAGACCCATTTAGAACTGATGGGTTTGACACCTGACGGAACGTCTTCCGGTCGAATGTAATCCCATGTATAGTTCGAGTGCAGCGAATGCAACTCCTCCAGAATAGCTTCCGACCACTTCGGGCCATGCCTCGGATGCCTAACAGCATTTTGGTAGGACACCGGACCTGCAGAATCTGGTTCCTCTTCCACCCAGTTCCGGTGGGCAACAGCATGTGGCCTTTTCCGAAGATTATATCTTCTGGTATTCAGGCGTAGTCCATCAGCTGCAGGCGAGCTGGGATCTGTCTTTCGAGGCGAATCGGCATCGGCCTGCCTCGACGTTTCGGTATCGGCGTCAACCTGCCTGCTCCCATCGGCATCTCAGTGCCTGGTTGCATTGGCATCGACCTGCCTGCTTCGATTGGTATCCAGCTTCGCAATCTCTAATGGATCCAATATTGTACTCTAGACTGGTTCGGCAGTTGGTACTAGCTTGTCGATACGAGCTGATATATGTCTGTCTAGGCGAATCGGCATTGGCCTGCCTAGACGTTTCGGCATCGGCATCGACCTGCCTGCTTCCATTGGCATCACACTGCCTGGTCGCGTCGGCAACGACCACTTCCGCCCCAGACTCATGGGAATTCGACTGTTCAGCATCGTGGTATGTGCCTCTGCAATATTGGTCTGAATCATTCACTCGGAAGCACCATTCTTGTGCTGGATGTAAAGCGCAGCAGGTTCATATGCTTCCATCGCTGGAACCAGGTATTTCGGTCTTCGGGAGGCTTTCTGTTTCTCATTCTGCTCCTCTGCTGGGGAGTCCAACTTGTACCACTTCGCAGTGGATTGATCCGGATCTGGTTGATAGGCATCTTGTTCTGCTTGCGACCTTAACGGGTATAGGCTTGAGTTGCGATCGGAGGTCTCGCAAGAATTCTGTCTGCCGGCCAGATGGTGGGAAGCTCAGGAATCGATATGCTAGTTCAGTGAGCCTTTCTCAGATGTCGCTGCATAGGCATGCATCACAGTCGAGTTGTAGTCGGTACTGTCGTTTACGGCGTAGTTTCCGGAGATGGTCTTCTGACCCTTCCACCCATCATTGGTCTCCTTTTTGAGTTTGTCGGCTTTTTGCTTTAGAGAGCAGTCGCTTGCCCGATGGCCTTCTTTTGTGCAGTAAAAGCATTTTCCGACTGACCGTTCATAGAGCTTGCGTCCGTTGCCACGTCCTCTTCCAGATCCTCTTCCTCATGTGCGGCCATGTCCTCGTCCGCGACCACGGGAGGAGTGGTTGGTATTGCCTTGAGTTTCAGCGACTAAGGCATGTCTGTCAACAACAGTACCAGCAGTTATTGTATTTGATCCAACTTGTGTGATGAATAGGGCGTTCGAGGTCTCGTACTTGATCAGCTCGGTGGTGATGGAGTCAACCGTTTTGCGATCTGTTGGCGACCAGAGTGGGATGCGGCCGTGTTAAACTTCTCTCCAAGTGCAGTCCTCGAGTGCTGGGTTCGACGGATGAGTAAACCGTTCCGGTTGCAAGTCCAAGTCGCTTTTTGTAGCTTTCCCTCATGGCAAAAGTTGCATTGGAGGGCGGTGGATCTTTATTGCCGAGCACTATCTCAAGAGCGTTCTCACAGGTAAGAAAGACCATAATGTCAGCCTTCCATGCATAAAATTGCGAGGGGTGAGCATTTCAGTAGAGCCATGCTTGCAGGTGTATGTAGAACTCATGGTGACGTTGGGTGATCGGCGGATCGGCGGATCGACAGATCGTCAGGGATAGTACTGAATCAGGATGGAGGATCAACAGATCGACAATCGACGGGGATAAGATGGTTAAGCGAGGTGGGGATTTTCAGGTGCGAAGAGTATTGTGATCGATTCGGTGTTGAGGATTCGGGCTCATAACCTGTCAAATATATTCGTCTATCGATAGGTAAGAATTCCGTTGCTTAATCTTTTCACCGAGACCGGAGGACCACTCTCTATATATACAGGCACATCCAACCCATTACCAATCACCGGCCTCTAGATCCTTTGGTGGCTACTTGCCACCGCCGGGCCTAGATGTCACCGGTGGCCATTGGCCACCGGCGCCACTCAATGCCTTCCGCGCATCTGCTCGCAGCAGTCTAGGCGGGCCTCGGCGGGCCTCGTTGGGCGATCGATATATCTAACAAATTACAACAGAAAGGACAAAATGAAGCGACAAATGAAACCGCCTAGCCCATCCCCCGCGGATTCCGGGAAGGCAATCGTGGGCAGAAACAGTCGTGTCCCAGCAGCTCCCGGATCCTCGGCCCCCGCTCGCTGTCCAACCGTTCCCGCAGCTTCGCGTTTGCCACCTGGATAACTGAGACTCCCTCGACTGGCACCCGCCTAACCAAATCCGTGCATAGACGTGAGGAAGTCCACTACTGCCCGACTGCCAGACCCGCTTGTGGTGTCTAGTAGCTGCAGAACCAGCAGCATGCAGCAGCAGCCACAGGATTGTCGAGCCCAATCCCTAAACTGGGGTGCAACTCTGGTCGATTTAGCCACGATGTGAAACTAACTGCTGACACCGCAGCCCTCAAGGGCGTGGTGTCGACTGGGCTCCGGCCAACATTACTCACTACTAGCTGGGATTACAACCTGCTGGGAAGTGATGCCGCGGTCGCACGCAGATAGTCGCGGAAGGAAAACCCCGGCTTGGCAACGCGGCCCCTACCTGAACTACCGCTGTTCCTACCCGTGTCTGACTTCATGGCGTCCACAAAAGAGGTCTAGGCGCCTTCCTTCGTTTCTTTATTATTTTGTGCTCCCGTTCCTTTCGTTCGTAATTTTTCATTTGTAATTTTGTTCGAGCGAGATACATCTTCTCGGGACAGGCCTTGGCGGAGTGAGGAAACGGACTGTACGTAATCTCGCCATCATCTAGATAGATCGCACGTGAGTAATGATTAAACAAAAAAAAAAGAATAATTGGAGTCCGGAGATGACGAACTGCAGGTGGCACGTCTGGAGATGGCAGCTGCCTGAGTCTTCCAGCACCCCCCACGAGTGAGCATTCCGTCCTTTCCCCTGACAAGACTGTGGGGCACTTTCTATTTATATAGAGAGTATGTTCCGCCATTGACTACGAATTTTCAATCCAATTCACTATCCTCATCATTTCCGATCCGAATATTCCAACAGGTTGTGAACTCAGGTTGAACGCTCTACCAATCCTCAGCCTAGCTATAAAATGTAGTACCCGCCGTTTTGCGCTGCGCTTCAGCACTGGGGGTCAGCGACGAGCGCACTCTGGGCGCCAAGCACGGCATAACAGCGGGGCGCGAACAGCTCGCGACTCCATACTACAGTGTCAGCACCTCATCCCTGCAGTCTTGTTCTTAAGCCTCAAACGTTTGAGCCGCGTCGCGTGAGGTCGCCCGTGCTGACGACGGTTCGCATTCGCCAACCCACGCAACGCCGTAACTACTGCGCGCGGAGAACGACATGCGATCGCTCCTTACACCTGAGATTGCCCTCAAGATTGTTACGTACCCGCAATTTCATCGAACTCTGACACTGCTGCCCTGGGACGTGATGACGGTCGAGGGACGACCGCATTGCCTCAATGATCTACCTATCGGTTGAACCGTCATCTGCAGTCTCATGCGAACGAAAACGATGCAGCCCGCGTCTGGGGATTCCTTCGCCAGGAATTGAGCTCTAACTTCACACTATCCGGTCGTCAAATACATGCCAGGCGCAGGTCTCCGTGCTTCGAAGATTATGGTAGATCGGCGTAACACTCTCGAGCGCCCTGGTGGTTGAGAGACTCTAGCAGATCGTCGCCAAGCTTGGGAGCGCCTCAGTGTTCCGAATGTTCGCCAGCTGCGGCAGCACCTCGTTCCGCAACGCGTCATCATAGGAAGGTTCACTGGCAGGAATGGTGCATCGTTCCCGAATGCCTCGGCATGAGAAGTTTGCCAGCTGGGAGAGCACATCAGCCTGTGCATCGGGTTGTTCGTTGGTTGGGACGGCACCTCGTGAGCGTCCTAATTCACATTGCCTGCGCCCCTTGCGTTGGGAGCGTTGATGGTGCTGAGAAGCGTCGTCCGGTAGGCGATTACCTTGCCAGCCTGCGTCTGGAAGGGGTTTTTTCTCCTGATCGGCGTCTTGGAATCACACCTAAAGACACAAGATGGGGGCAAGAAATCGAGCCTATTCTAAGGAAGCCATGCCAAACCACACCCGCTTGCGTACCAATCCCACCAGAATCATATTGAGTTACATACTAGCAGAAAGCAATTCCAGCAGCAATAGATGTTGAACCATCAACCCAGAGAGTCCCACCATTTGCGATTCAGCCATTGTCGGCCAATTATTCTCTAAACCCGACAGAAACTACAAATGCCGTCCACCCTACATAGCTTGTCTCGCACCAGACGTTAGTGCCTTGGCAGTCTATTTAATTTATGCCTTTGGCACTAACGTCTGGAAGAACTGGCTCCCGAAAGGGGGGGTGTTGTCAACGCACCAAATTCCCACCTAAATTAGAATTTTTTATTCACTACAAAATTGGAGACCTTCATATAGTGACAGCAACAACTATAGAAATGGCAATATGCCAAAAGAAGTACTCCAGAAAAACCAGTGGGATCACATTTCACGTGGGAATAAAGATCCTAGCAAAACCATCGGAATAGAAGACCGCAAGGACGAAGAAACCTTATTCAACAAGACTAAACTAGTGAACAGGCTATCGACAGTAGCACTCAGCTGTATTTCTACAAGCCCATGGACTCACGAAGATTGCATCCCGCCATATCGGCTAGACCAGGAGGGGCGGTCTGGGAATGAATGGGAGATGAGGTGCTGCTGTTCGAAGCGGTCGTAGGAGTGCGATTGGTAATGGTCGGAGACTCAGCGAATGCAACCGAATCTGAGGAGGCATGACTGGTACCGCGTGTAGCCGACAGGGAAGTAGGAGCCTGAGCACCACGCGAAACAGGTGTAGCAGAGCGGTGTGTTCCAACAGAAGCAGCTTGCAGATTTGCTGGGAATCTGCTACCATTGATGGCACCGTTCGCACCACCAAACCTTGAGAGATGCTGTGCGCGCTTGAAGTCGATCTTGCGGCGGAGACTCTGGGGGACAGCCGGCCGGCGCAAATCAGGCTTCGGCTCTGGAACTTCAGCCAAGTTGGAGGCCATCAATTCCTTTTGCTGTTTGGCAGCCAGCACTTCAGCCATCTCAACGGTCTTGCCCTTGATTTCCGCAAGTAGCTGGTTGTCCCTCTTCACCTTCAGTATGGCCTCCTTAAGGTCGCTGTCAGCCTTGTTGATGAGAACTTGCTGATGCTTCCAGTACAGCAGATGTTCATCAATGCTGCGGTTCGAAGCAGCAAGGTACTGGCCAGCCAGAGTGGAGAACGCAAGTGGACTGAGTCTGCCAATGCTGATGGCTCGCTGGGTGATCTCGCTCCAAGCCCTCTCGTAGGTAAGAACAGCCGAGACGGCCACGGTGTCCGCTTCTTCCTACTCAGCACAAAGTGCTTCAGCACGCTGAAGCATTTCGGGAGTTACAAGTATCTCTTCGCCGGGAATCTCCAGTTCCATGCTCATGCCAGGATCCTCATTGGGGTCGTATTCGGAAGTGAAGTATCGTCCGGTCTGCGCGTCTCGGTAGACTGGGATTCCGTTCTCCTCCTCGAGATCGTCACCATACTCAGTGGCGACGAAAGATGAATTAGCAGCAATGTCATTGGGATCCTGACGGTTCTGCGTATTGTTATTGTCAGAGACATGAACGTTGTCACTGTCACTATCATACAACTTCTTATTCTGGTAGTCTTCATCCAGTTGAGACAGTTCCATGGTAAGACTAGGTATCACCTCGAAGTGATCTTCTTCGGTCTCCTTGTCATACTCGTCCTTATCGTGATTGTCGATGCTGCCAGCCAGTTGCAGGTTATTTTGAGTTGCAGTATGAGTGATATCGACAATCATATCGGTCGTCTGGTCAGAATGGGGCTGCTGTTTGGAAGGAGGGTGAGATGGTCCAAGATAGAGCTCAGGGTCCGGAGAATCGTATTGACTTAGACGATGGATCAGCACAAAGGATGCGGCAGAATGGTATCCCTTGGAGTAGTGAAGCGGACGTATCTCCCAACGTTTACGATCTGCTACGCTGGGCATGTTCGGTGAATCCACAGGATAGACAGGGGCCGTTTTGCGGTTTGACAGATCGGAGAGGAACTTCATACGGTTAGTTGCACTGATGTTTCGCTGTGCAATAGGCCCAACAGTGAGTTGTGTTAGGAACTTGCAAATCAAGTTGACGCTACAGTCTCTCATGGCATCGTGTACAGCGCGTCCAATCCGATTGCCTGGCTTCCACTGGCTCGGGTTCCAGTAATCGGGATGGACAACATCTTGAACAGAAGCCCACAAGCCTGCAACATCCTCGGGCTGAAGATTCAAATCTTCCATGATGACATCGTATGTAACCTTCGGGATGCGCTGCATAGAGCCACTGGACCTAGATATGATGTCAGCACATGAACGACTAGAGTACCATACGAATCAATGCATCTTGCAGGGGATGATTACACTGCGTACCTAACAAGATGCTGATCTGCCAAAAATGACAATCCGAGCGGCCCATCCATCCATGCTCTGGCTACACGTTCATGAGTGTGGCATATATCGCTCTGAAGTTCCAATAGCATCCGATAGACATCACTCCTCATAGTGTCAATGTCAACAACATTTGAAGTGGTCGGCATCACGACAGAAAGAATCTTGTCAATATCCTATGGGGATATCACACGAGTGACATACATCATCTTCGCGAAAAGCCACCTCATCTTGGCTGCCCATTCGTTTGACGTCTGAAAACATTATGAGTTGGCCGGAATCCAGGTACGGGGAGATTTTGATGAGGGAACGTACGACAGAAGCCTGGAAACTGAGTACTAGAGTGTTCGGCAGAAGCCCAGCGATATCATCCTTAAGCCAAAGAAGCGCATGTGTGTATCCAGAAGGAAAGACTACCGGACTCGCTTCGCCAGCCTCAGTGGCAGGTGCCACCATGAGGTCCACCATGCGGCGCTTCTGGACAGCAGCACCCGAGGAACTGCTCTTGCGCTTGACCGAACTCATCGATATGTGCAGTTTATCAATCGATTGCTTGTGTCGGTATGAGGAGTGGGGGGGGGGGAAGGCGAGAGGGGTTGAAACGGGGGGGAGAGGTTGTGAATAGGTGGGTTGTGTTGTGTGGGAGGTGAAGGAAAGCAAGGACAGAAACAGGTGCTACGACAAGGTGTAGACGCTAGTGTGGAGAGGGCATCACATACCGTCACTCAATGATGTGCGAGCCTGCCTGTCCGTAAGCCCGCTCGACGAAGTGTGATACTCAGTAGCTACAGCCAGCGCTCCACGAAATCAGGCATCCCGTAGCTACAGCTAGGCCGCTCGACGAAGTCCGGCGTAAAGTGGTTGTGTCGAGCGCAGTCGACGAAGTCCGGTGTCAAGTGGTTGCGGCAAGCCCGCGTGACGGTAGAGCGAGCGCTCCACGACTACAGTCACCCAGTAGCTACAGCAAGCGCTCCACGGTATCAGACATCCAGTAGCTACAGCTAGGCCGCTCGACGAAGTCTGGCGTCAAGTGGTTGTGTCAAGTCGACGAAGTCCAGAGTCAAGTGGTTGCGGGAAGCCTGCGTGACGGTAGAGCGAGCGCTCCACGACTACAGTCACCCAGTAGCTACAGCAAGCGCTCCACGATATTAGACATCCAGTAGCTACAGCTAGGCCGCTCGATGAAGTCCGGCGTCAAGTTGTTGTGTCGAGTCGACGAACTCTGGTGTCAATACGTTGCAGCAAGCCCAGTCGACGGAGTCTGATACCCAGTAGCTACAGCAAGCGTTCCACGACTACAGTCACCCAGTGGCTACAGCAAGCGCTCCACGATATTAGACATCCAGTAGCTACAGCTAGGCCACTCGACGAAGTCCGGCGTCAAGTGGTTGTGTCGAGCGCAGTTGACGAAGTCCGGTGTCAATGCGTTGCGGCAAGCCCGGTCGACGGAGTCTGATACCCAGTAGCTACAATGCCGAGCGCAAAAAGATTCACTTTCACTCCAAACAATTGCGTGTACTGCTTTGATCTGAGCGAATGGTGAGGCAAGAATCACAACCAATGTCTTTATACATAGGAGCTGTTGATTGTGACTTTTGTAGTTTAATAATCAGAAGAATCCAATCATCTTGTAACATTGTCGTTTTCATCTAATTCAATCTATTCTCCCTCATATCCACGAGCAGCCCAGTAGGAATGTATAATCGCACGCCGATAGGTCTGTACCATCTTCGAAGGTCGGCCTCGGCCAAGTGGTGGCAGGGTGCTGCGGAGATCGCGTGGTATGGAACGAGGATCGTAGATGTCGGAAGGAATACCCAAAGAGGGTGTGGGGATCGAGTTTGGTAACAGGTCAGCATATGGATTGTTACTGCCAATTAAAACGGTCTCGCGGGCTCTCTGCGTGTCAGTTTGTTGGGCTTTGCGGGTCTGGATGTGCTCTCGCCGTTTCTGGTATTGCAGGTCTGGTTGATCTTCTCGGGCCTCATGTTCCACACCAGTCTGTTCGTTAGCACGCATAGGCTGCTGGGTTGGTGGCGTGTTTACCTCGACATCTTCAGTTATCACATGGAGAGGATGCATTGGACCTCTTGGGTGAAGAGATAGTCCAACTGGTCTTGCAGGCAAGAAGCTATCGGAATACGCCTTGGTGGCAGTAGCAAGGATTCGCGGAAGGAAGGGCACCAATAACAAAGTCACCTGTGAAGTCTTTGCTAACGCCACCTGGAGATTGTCTTCTGTTGTAAGTGAGCTGGACATTGACACTATGCGCTCAATGTAGGTGTCCGGTAAAAACTTGTGCGGCGTATACGGAATGAACTGGCTGCCTGCGGCAAGTTCCTCCCATATCTGGAGGCGAAGCTCGCGAAGGGCCTGACGCACTTTCTGTCGCTGCAATCCGGTGACATTGCGCCTGCGTCGCTGGATGGGTCGTGCATCGTCATCTGAGTTGGGGTGGGAGCCTGTTGCAGTCGCTGCAGTTGGTGTTTCCCGCTGACCGGGTGGTAAAAGGCGAATGAGACTGCGTACGGCGTCATTATCGGCATGCTGTGTACGGAAAGCCGCTAGGTGGGAATCACAGCATGTTGGTACACTGCTGTTAGACAGCAAGTATTGGTCTGGATTGTATCCCGCATCGTCAAAGAGGGTAAGAAGTACGGCACGTCGACATCCTTCTGTGTTGATCAACCAGGTGACCCCGCGACATGATGCGGGATATTCACGCCTCCGGGCTTGCCTTCCATGGTACTCCGGGTCAACAGAGACAATGGAAGCACTATCATCTTCTTCAGACTCAGTGTCTGTGTTGGAAAGGTGTGATTGGTGTACTGGAGAATCGTTATCGGATTCGCTATCCTCTTCATATGAGTCTGCGGATGCAGGTGCTAGTGAGACTTTCTCTGGGGGTTCAACGTCAAATGGCACCATGGGGATATCCAAGGGATCTTCAGGAGGTGTCATGCGGAAAGTTCCATTGGACCAGGGTTCAACTGCCTTAATACATTCAATGACACGTGAATCACCCAAACCACGGCTCGCCTGTGTCTTGAAGATAGCCAATGTTGGATCCGATTGGCGATTGATGACGTAGCTCCGGCTGTGGTATAAGATAAATACACCTTGCATCCCGAGACTCCTGGATCCACGTCCAAGTCTCTGGAGGACTGCCGAGATACTCAAGTGAGCACCTACCCGCCACTGAATCACCCGCTCAACGTATGGGAAGTCGATGCCCATACCAGCAACTTCAGTCGTGAATAGTATACGGCATAACTCCGTACGGAATGCGTTCATCACCACTCAACGCCTTTTTGCAGAGAGAACAGTACTGCACTCGCAAAAAATGAAGCTAAAATGACTTGTAGCTAACCACGAGGCTGGTACACGTGTCCAGAATTCGTCGCATGCCTTCTTGGCGTCTGGCCTGCTGTCCACAAACACAATAGTCTGCGGTATGTCGGCTGGATGCTTGATGCCTTCTGGTAGGAGGTAGTACAAATCCCTGTGGTCCTTCGTACCGTGTACTATTGGCTTAACTGCTATGAAAATATTCGGACGATCAACGGTCCTATGGATGAAGGATACGTTTGGTCCTAGGTTCATTGTACGGTGTATGAATCTCCGGGTATAGGCCGTCATCGTAGCTGAGCAAAACATGAATGATGCATGACTGAAGCTGTGACGCATATTGACAAGATGGCCATAAGAAGTGCCGAAGGTTCTCCATTGGTGGATCAGATGAGCTTTGTCCACAACGACACAGAATACCGCTTCAACAAATCTCGTTCCGCGTGCAGTCATACTTTGCCATAGACCGTTAGATGCATGACAAAACTCCGGCTGAAGAAAAACCAGACGGAACTCCCCCTGTCGGACCTTGTTGACCAGCTCAGGATCTGCTTTGATAGTTTGTTCCGAAATCTGTGCTGCCTTTATCCCGAGACGAGCTGCACCTGCAACCTGGTCATCCATCAAAGCAAGAAGTGGAGATATGACAATTATGCTGCCTGGGCGAGCGAATAGGGCCAGTTGGAAGCACATCGTCTTTCCACTCCCGGTTGCGGTTACCACGTATGTATCGCAGCCGCAAAGAATCTCAGCCGCTGCTGCTATCTGCCACGTACGTTGTTGTACTTTGATTTGGTTCGGATTGACACGAGATGCTTCGTTTTTCTGGAGAACAGCACGGTGAATGGATTCCCGAGCAGCGAATGTCAAATCATCCGGTGATGCCATTGCGACGGTACGAAGTCTACCCATATCCCTAACTTCGGCGTCGCGGAGACAACCATCAAGATAATGAGTGTTGGCCAGGATATCTGCTTCCGCTCCCTCACTGAATGGTGAAGATGCCGGCTACAGCGGTGGGTTAGCCTGGGTATTGGGTAACCACTCTTCATGGCAGGAATTGAGAGGAGAAATTGCGTTTGTCATGCCATCATCTGCGCTCGTTTGGCTCGTATTACTGTACAAGGTGTGACGATCGTTAAAGTTACCACTTTCGAGGTCCATCGCTCCGTATGTGTGATTGTTGTAGTGCAGTTGGTGTACAGCAGACCATGGGGTCATGGTTACATAGTTAGCCAACGATAGCGGGGTTATATTTCACCTAGGTACTTAGGTAACAGAGCGCAGAACCTCACACTTTCACGTACTTTAGTAAGAAGCTAGAATGTACATCACATGCATGATGAACGTATAATACTTGTATTCAATCGGAAACCTCAGCAAAGACTTCATTCAGAGCTCACAGCAACCGCTGGACCCCGGACTTCGTCGAGCGGCCTAGCTGTAGCTATTGGATCCCTGATGTCATGGAGCGCTTGCTGTAGCTAGTGGGTATCAGACTCCGTGGACCGGGCTTGCCACAACGCATTGACACCGGACTTCGTCGACTGCGCTCGACACAACCACTTGACGCCGGACTTCGTCGAGTGGCCTAGCTGTAGCTACTGGATGTCTAATATCGTGGAGCGCTTGCTGTAGCTACTGGGTGACTGTAGTCGTACAACGCTTGCTGTAGCTACTGGGTATCAGACTCCATCGACCGGGCTTGCCACAACGTATTGACACCGGACTTCGTCGACTGCGCTCGACACAACCACTTGACGCCGGACTTCGTCGAGAGGCCTAGCTGTAGCTACTGGATGTCTAATATCGTGCAGCGCTTGCTGTAGCTACTGGGTGACTGTAGTCGTGGAACGCTTGCTGTAGCTACTGTGTATCAGACTCCATCGACCGGGCTTGCCACAACGTATTGACACTGGACTTCGTCGACTGCGCTCAACACAACCACTTGACGCCGGACTTCGTCGAGTGGCCTAGCTGTAGCCACTTGATGCCTGATATCGTGGAGCGCTTGCTGTAGCTACTGGGTGACTGAAGTGGTCGAGCGCGCGCTGTAGCTACTGGGTATCAGACTCCGTGGACCGGGCTTGCTGCAACGCATTGACACCGGACTTCGTCGACTGTGCTCGACACAACCACTTGACGCCGGACTTCGTCGAGCGGCCTAGCTGTAGCTACTAGATGTCTAATATCGTGGAGCGCTTGCTGTAGCTACTGGGTGACTGAAGTCGTCGAGCGCGCGCTGTAGCTACTGGGTATAAGACTCCATGGACTGGGCTTGCTGCAACGCATTGACACCGGACTTCGTCGACTGCGCTCAACACAACCACTTGACGCCGGACTTCGTCGAGCGGCCTAGCTGTAGCTACTAGATGTCTAATATCGTGGAGCGCTTGCTGTCGCTACTGGGTGACTGAAGTCGTCGAGCGCGCGCTGTAGCTACTGGGTATCAGACTCCGTGGACCGGGCTTGCTGCAACGCATTGACACCGGACTTCGTCGACTGCACTCGACACAACCACTTGACGCCGGACTTCGTTGAGTGGCCTAGCTGTAGCCACTTGATGCCTGATATTGTGGAGCGCTTGCTGTAGCTACTGGGTGACTGAAGTCGTCGAGTGCACGCTGTAGCTACTGGGTATCAGACTCCGTGGACCGGGCTTGCTGCAACGCATTGACACCGGACTTCGTCGACTCGACACAACCACTTGACGCCGGACTTCGTCGAGTGGCCTAACTGTAGCTACTAGATGTCTAATATCGTGGAGCGCTTGCTGTAGCTACTGGGTGACTGTAGTCGTGGAGCGCTCGCTCTACCGTCACGCGGGCTTGCCGCAACCACTTGACACCGGACTTCGTCAACTCGACACAACCACTTGACGCCGGACTTCGTCGAGCGGCCTACCTGTAGCTAATGGATGTCTGATACCTTGGAGCGCTTGCTGTAGCTACTGGGTGACTGTAGTCGTGGAACGCTTGCTGTAGCTACTGGGTATCAGACTCCATCGACCGGGCTTGCCGCAACCACTAGACCACTTTGTCGACCGGGCTCGAGGCAACCAGTAGATGCCCGATTTCGTCGCGCGGCCTAGCTGTAGCTACTGCGTGACCGACATCGTCGAGCCCTCACTGTAGCCACCTGATGTTGTGAGTGCCCGGCATAGACAAACATTGTAGACTGCAACTGCTAAAGCAAAACATTGACGCTCTTCAAGAAACATCCTTTTGTTTGATTACTCTACTTCGAGATTGAACGCCCGAACCAGTATCATTGAAAGGCTAGTTACCACACTCGTCGTTGTCATTGCCATGCACCTCCATCTGCGAACCATTATCCCTTTGAACAGCCACTTCAGTGTTCCACTCATCGACTGCTCGCTCCAGCACCTCTATCCACCTGTCCTGGTCCACATCAGGGACATAGGGAGCAGCCGGCTTTCTCTGCCTTGAAACTAGGATGGCCTCAACAGCGCCTCCGTACATGACCTTCTCACTTCCAATGTCGAACATATCCACCGTCTCCCTCACTCCAACTTTCGCACCCCCTGGGCCGACGGAGCACCTTCCTGGTTTAGGCGTAAGGATCTTTTCTCGGAGTAGTGTATTCATCACCAGTAGAATGTCGTTATTCGGCTTTGGGCAAGTATGCTGTATTCCGCCGGTCGTCATATCCGAACTCTTGAACACTGAATGCTTCATCTTCCTAAACGGTACCACATTCGGAGAAACAACCTCCCTGTGAAACTTCTCACTCTGCCAGGTGTCTCGTGGGTTGTAGCTATCAGAAATATCTCGGTTGACATGCTCAAGACACTCGTCGATGCCAGTGAATCTTCGCCCTGTGCAGATTACGTTGTTGCGAATATCAATATAGTGATGCTCTGCCGTCCATAGATACTTCTGATCAAACGCACGTTCCAGAAGAAGCTGGGCATACTTTGACTTTCCGCAGCCATGAAAGCACAGCAACATCAGCTTAATGTCCATCTCGAGCCTTCCCACACTGCCACTGCGCATCGACTGTTGGAAGTCTACAGCCACCAATGCCTGTGTCATGAAGAGTATTGCATTCTCAAGTACCTTGTCCCTCTCTGCCAATGTGTGTTGCCGTAGAAAAGCTGATTTTCCGGATTCCTTGGTGAAATTGACCTCCTCTTGGTTTCTGTTGGCCTTTCTCTTCACTAGAATCCTTTCCCGCTGGACTTCATACTCTGCCAAAACCTTCTCCGAAGCCATTTTGCGCTGCCAGGCAACTTTACCGAACCTGAAGTAATATTCGACCACGCTGTTCACCAGTGTCCGCCAATCGTTCACCTTCACCCACCTCTTCAAGTCTGCCACAGAATTTATTTCCTCCCCTGCAAGCAACGATGCTCGACTCATTAAAGCGGCGGCCACATACCCTCTCAGGACCTGATCAATGAGTCGATATGACGCCTGGAAGTCGGAGGCTGTTTCATTGGCTCTGGATCTGCCCAGAATCACCGCGAATCTCGATAAGCAGCCGGGATCGCGGCCTCCAGTAGTATGGCCCCAATTGCATCTCATCACCGCATTGACCATAGCCATTGAAGCATGTAGGAATCCTGGTTTGCCAACAGCGAAAGTGAATCGATCTGTATCAGCCTCTCGCACTCTCATTTCCTTGAGAGCTGACAGATTCTTCAGAGTGAGCTGGTCACCGTAACAGAATAACACTCTGTTCCCGTCTGTCAACTGACCTGGAGATGTTCCAGCATATTCAAGCAGCGTTTCCACTACGACGCCCGTTCCATCAATGGTTGTCTCGTCAACAGGCATCGTCGGACACGTATGGAATTGCGGGTTATACTGATCCAGCTGAAGGTAACCCAGTGTTGGCGAGTCCCACTTGATGCTCCTTCCACCGAGTTGATACTCCTTCAGGGCTTCTCCACACATCATAGACAATACTTCGACGACCAACTCCCCTGCAATCTTTGGAGTATGTGCCTTCAACGCTTCCAGCTCGAGAAAATCCGCCGCAGTTACGTTCAATGACGAATAGTTGATGTCGTGGAATAGCAGATCTCGAGGAAGGCCCACACCCTTCTTGGCACAGGCTGCCATCACATTGGCATTTGTATCAATTTCCTCCTCTGAAGCACCAGCGGGAGGTGGGGGAAGGTACAAGGGAAGTACCAAGGCGGAAGTGTTCTGTTGGATCTTGGACCCTTGGTTGTGAACCGTCTCCTCGGCCTTACGGTCAAACCTCACCAGATTGTCCCAGCATACCGCCATCGGGGAGACCTGGAATTCATTTGCTAGAGCCACTCGATCGGAAGATGCGTTCTCTTTCAGCCAATATGTGAATGTGTCGTATGCATTACAGAGCCCGCATGCTGCGAGAAAGGTATTCATTCTCTTTGGCACTTTCATAGCACACATGAATATACCCATTCGACCGGTTATACCATTGTTGCGTTGTGACCTAGAGGCCATAATGATCGACATGGCCATAATGGACATCATTCCCTTAGGCCTTGGCTTACGTTTCTGCCTATGTGAAACGTGTTCCGTATTCTCGCCGATATTGTCTCCTGTAACCTGATCGTTTTCCGAGTCGGACGACACCATATCGGGTTGGGTTGCACCTTCTCCGTGATCCAGAGCTTCCTCCATCTCCTCCTCAAGTTCTTCTGGTGTCAATGGTTCCCCGATGGGCTGTATCCTTAATGGCTCCATACTGGTATCGACACAGCAAAGAATTCGTAGGAGGCCAAAAAATATCGGTGCCTTCTCCAGGTATAACTTCTCATACTGCTGTAGGTTGAACTGTTCACAAAGCTGTGGCGAGACGTCCTGTGGCCTCATATACATAAGGGGATCTTTGCCAACAGCAATGACCTCCAAGCGAAGCATCCGCATGATTATCGTACAGAAGTAAGGGCCGAAGTCGTCATACAGCTTTTTGTTACGGGCCGTCGTCTGCCGCTTGCTCAAGGCGTAATCTGAATTGTCCAGTAGAACCTGGAAGACACGCGCCATTCCGTGGTCCTTGAAGAAAATGGCGCAGGAGATCTTAGCGAAATGGGTATCACAGGCGAAGTAGGCCTCCAAGAATGTGCACACGGTGAGGCGATGTCTTCGCAAGCACTCCAATACGTCTCTAAGCTTCTCGTCCATCGTGGGATTACTTCTGTGGGTGTGCGCTTTCGAGAGTTGCGGGTGAGGCTTTAGGAAACGTGAAGTTGGCAAATAAGTGGGTAAGTATGCAGTGTGTCTGTACCTTGATGGCAAATGGAAATTTTCTTAGGTGCTGCGATTTTTTTTTGGTAAGGGTACTAAAAAATAATTGGTGTGGTCTACTTAGGCACTTGACCCCTTAACTCGATAGCCAGTTCTTCCAGACCCGCTACTGAGTAGTAATATTGCCGAGGAACGAGGCTAATATTACATGCGACTGGATTGGGTCTGGTGCGAGACAACTACATAGCTACTAAACAATGAGCGTAGCGATGATAGAGCCCTCACTTCGCAATTTGCCGTAGATGTTTCCCACAAAATTTCGTCGCTGACCGTCAGAACATAATGTTCCCACTTGTCGAAACCACTGGGGTTGCAGCGCGAGGGTACTATATTTTGCTCGGAAAGCATGTTTGTGACATCGGCCAGAACGACAGAGACCAGTATGGGTGGGGTTTCCCTTAGCTTCTCGGGTATTTCCGCCCAAATACGCGCAAGCTCTTTTGCCTTGACAGGCTGTGATGTGCTCACTGTCATTTGGAACAGCACCAGTACCGGTTTATCGGTTGTGACGAATCTGGTGATGGCAACCGAGTTCAGCGAGCGGAGATTGCAGTGCTCGGGCTTGAAACAGCCGCCAATGATATCCGGATTGATGCTTTGAGGTCCAGGCTGTTTTGGAAGCAGGCTACCGAGTTCTGATATTTGTGAGAAATCTTTGCAAGCCTTGTGGTCTATGTCGTTAGTGATGGCTGCTAATCCAACAAGATTGGTTGCGTTAAAAGGCCCTCCATGCTGGAAGATTTGGTGCATGCGGGCCTCGAAAATCCATCCGGCTGAAGCCTTGGTCTCTCCCATACGCAGAAGAAGTCGGTACAACCTCTGGCCATCCTTCGGGAAAATGGCAATCGTTGCCTCTGAAATCCTACGGCTGATGTCCGCTGTGGCGAGGGCGATAACTGTACGGATGGACACGTACTTGAAGAGCTCCATCTTGGAAGGACGCATCGTATAAATAGTGGGGCTGCAATTGGCGATATACTCTGTGGACAGCACAACATCAGGGTCGAGTGTTACCGACTCAAGGATTTCTCGCTGCAGACGATCCTCATAGATTGTGATTCGATCCTGTAGTGCCGGACCGACATTTCCCGTACGGAATTTGTCAGGTGGAGTTCACCGAAAAGCAAGCGCGGAATTGGACCGTAACGGCCGAAGAGTGTGAACAGCGTGTCCCACATCTCCTGCGAGAGCCCATTGAGGGCCCTGTGTCAGAATAAGGTGGCGTCCGGAGATGAGGATACGTCCGGACATGAGAGGCCTGAGGTGGCGTCCGGACATGACTGAGTCCTAAGCACCGGCTCGGGGGGCAGTCTTCCGTTCTTTGTCCTGACGGCCTTCCTGTATATAGAGAGATCTTGCGCCCACATAATGCTGCAATACAATCTTCACCTTTTATCGACCCATATATTCCAACACCCTGAGTTGAATGTTGGTATTTATATCGAACAAGCTGGCAGAACTGCGGACCCACAACATGTGTGCAAATGGGAGGCAACACTTACGCGGCTGCCACAATTTCGTGCCGGTCCCAGGTAGGGAGGTAGTACTTCTCGGGCGGGTATTGTTTGACCAGGTGCTTGTAATTGGCTTCTCGAGGCGAAGAGGTCACCACGACCAGCCAATTGTGCACCGACACCACTCACGGTAATCCGAAGGGCGTCTCGTCGGCCGAAACACATATATCAGCCTTATCACTTTCGAAGAAGAGTTGTACTTCGTCTATTTGGCGGACACCATTCCCGTCGATGAGGTAATGACCTGCCGCGCTGAGCCTGCTGTCGCCAATGAAACTAACACCGACCTGGAGGATAGTGAGCTTACCCTTCAAAAGTCTCCGCACGAGAACATAGGTGAGAAACCAAGTTTTTCCGATACCCGGCTGGCCAAGAATCAGTATGATCTTCTACCCATCGGGAATACTTCCCTCTTCAAAATACTTCATCCGGCCTTTCTGAGCTTTAAGAAGGATGTCGTACATCTCCTCATAGGCCTTATGGACGAGTAGCTAATCCGCCCCGACTTACAAAAGTTCGTTCCCCTTAGTTATGTGACTTAGCATCAGCTTTACTGTAGTCCGCGTATCATCACTGTTTATGTGTGGGTTCGTAACGGGGTTCCATGACGGATGCTGAAAGTGGCGAAAAACTTTCCAGCTTTGGCGTTGCTTGCTCAGCCATAATGGTTTGTGGAGAATCTTGAGGCTTTCAGTGGCCCAGTTGCCCAGTGACAGCCACGGAGCTGGCTGAACTGTGAAGGTGTTAGCCGGTTGGTCGGAGCCCAAATGGAGGGCATTATCTCGCGATTTCTCCTTGCCCATATTGTTGAGCTTTGCCGATAAATCTGCAAGCTGGCCGCTAGGTCCGGCCGGCAATTGACACCCATCCATTCAGAAGCGTAGGTCGTCACCATACTCCAGGAATGCCTTGCGGTCGATGTCGGCATCCGTGAATTTCGCCCCGTCCTCTGGATACACCAAAATATTCTATATTAGGGTGCAGTCTAACACATCCTTGCATGACCACTGTTCGACGACTGATGGAGGTGGAACTATTCCGTTCAATGGAGCAGGAGGTGACTGAACTTCAAAGGTGTCAGGTTAGCCGTGTTTCGACAGCCAGGAGGAAGCCCGTCGCGCTTCCAGTTGCCTGCGGAATCTTGGGCATAGCTTGCTATTGTACCAACGGATTCTCTAGCCGGATTCTGTAGCAGGTTCCTCTGAGCCGAAGTAGATAGCATTACTTCGCGATTTCTCCTTGCCCATATTCTTGATCGTCTTCGATAATTCTGCAAGGTCACCGTTCGGCCCGATCGGCAGGCCACACTGATGCAACCAGAAGCCTCGGTCGTCACCACACCTTAGAAATGCCCTGCCACTGATCTCAGCTTTGCTGAATGTCACCCGATCCTCGGCATCGTCCAAAATATTCTCTATTAGGCTGATTCGAACAAAGCCTTTCATTCCCAGTAATTGGTGCAACACCAGTCATCCCGGCATCTGTAGCCATAATGTCGCTAGCCGGTAAACTGTGATGCAAACACGAGGTAGTAGATCAGTCGGAGGGGAGGTAGAGGCGATGGGCATAGCGGAAGCGATGGTGGTGGTAGCGGCAGCGTGATTGTGGATGTGGTTGTCGTAGAGGTGTTTGGTGGAGGGTTGTGTGAGAGGATCGACTCTGCAGCTGTGCAGGCAAGCCGAACTGCCCTCTTGGCACAACTCCGCAGTCATGGTCTCGGCGCCCTGCTTCGACCGGTCCCCACCGCCCCACTGCTGCTGTAACGTACCTTCACTGGGCCAAGGTCCGCCCAGATGCCCAGTGCTGGTTTTTTTTTTGTTTACTCATACTCGCATACGACCTATATAGATCATGGCAGTGTACATTTTGCCCAGTTTTCCTGTCCGCAGTCCGCGCAGTGGCGGCTCGTTGCAAGCTCCCCTTTTGCCCTCCGCCCAGGCCTGTCCCAAGAAAGAAAAGACTCGCCCTAGGAAATTAACAAAGGAAAGAACGAAGGAAATGTGCGGCCCGTCTCCCTAGTCCTTGCCTGCCGCTGCCATGAAATCGGATGTGGGGAGAAACAGTAGGAGTCCCTGTCCGGCACCCATCTCGTGCTCGGCACCCAGCGCCTCCGCCTTTTCCTCCCCCTGCTCTTGCCGCTGCTGATGCTCCTGGAGCTCCCACTCAGACACCTCACTTCCGGCGTTGTCTTCCTCATTGGCCGGCAGCGCCTGTCTTCCCACGTCCGTAGAGGCGACCAAATCCAGTACTGTCCGCCCACACCTCCCGTCCGCCACCAGGTCCCGGACCGTCCACCTGCTTTTCCACCTTTTGGTCTCCTTCAGCACCTCTGCCCACAGAAGCTTCTGCTGCGTCCGCCACTCTGGACACAACTTGAAGAGGTGGTCTCTCGTTTGCGAGGGGCACTTGCACCACCAGCACTGGGCATCGGGGCAGACCTTTGCCCAGTGCAGGTATTGTCCTGTGCGGGCATGTCCTGGCTTCAGCTGGTAATACCTCGAGGTGAGCCTTTTGGTACTCTCGGCCACCGCGCCATTGGGATTTTGGCTCTTCGGCATGCAGTACTTCGTCTTTGAGGCCTGACCCCAAGCCCACTGTCATGCCTCTGCCCACTTCTTCTCCGAGATCTCCCACTTGAGGTTAGCGAGGGATCGTGGGAGAGGTGCAGCCCACACTTGCATCTGGCCTGAGGAGTTTAGCCACTCCACCCCGTGGGTGTTCGGCTGCGCTGCTGCAATCTTTGCCCACTCATCGGCCTTCTCATTGCCAATGACTTCCTTGTGAGCTGGGCACCATCGGATTTCGGTGACAATACCTCTCCTGGCACTGCGCAGTCTGGTGATGTGTTTCCGCACCTGGAGGGCGTACTGTTGCCCGGGGCAAGGTTCATCTGATGCCATCCGTCTGATAGCTACCTGTACGTCTGAAAAGATGGTGACTCGTTCTGGGGTTGAGCTTCTTTGTGCTGCCAGCTCCAGTGCGTGGGCAAGAGCGGCACACTCTGCATCATAGGCCTCTTGGTTGTTGCCCATATGCACTTTGGCGCCCGCCCAAGTTAGGCCCCGCTTCCACACCACCGAGTACCCAGTAGCCCCATTGTCGAGTCGTAAGCTGTCCGTAAAGATGAATAGCCCAGGTCGGTTCCTCTCTGCTTCTGCTTTGGCCTCGGCTTCCTCCTCTTGCAGTAGCTCTGCCTCAAGGGTTTCCGGCTTCTCCAGTAGGACTGTGCTCTCAGTCGGTCCGCTGTGTGCGAGGGCATTTGTGAGCTGCCTTCCGAATTCTGTGGGGGCTCCCACCACCTGCCACGCCTGGTCCCCCTGGGGAAGACTCAGCAGCTGTAGTTCAAAGCGCTGCTGTCTGTTCTCCAGCTGCTCAGTTGCTGCTCTGTGACCCGACTCCATCGAGATGGCTCCCAGGTTGGTTGTCCAGATGCAGCCCATTGTTGCCTGGGCTTCCTGCTTGATCAGCTGCTGGATTTTCTCCGCCTGCCCTTGCGTGCCAGTAGCATAGTCTCCTTTCCACCACAGCTCTGCGCCGAACATGGTGGCTCCTTTCCACCACAGCTCTGTGCCGAACATGGTGGCTGACTGGACACACGCTGTCATAACCTTCCTGCAATTTGCTGGTGTGAGTCCCATCTGCCCCATGAACCACCGGAATCTTGTCACTGCCTTTCTACCTTTGTTCAATCGGGTGGCATGGTGTTCCTTTAGGGAGAGCTGGGCATCGAGCCAGATTCCCAGCCACCTGGCCGCCTCCTTATTGAACGGCTGTTGTTGGTACCGACTGCCACTGTTGCCCTGGGTGCTGACCGTTTCTTGTAGAACAGCACTGCCTCCGTCTTGCCATAGTCAAAGTCTACTCCGTTCTTAGCCGGGTATTCAATCGAGGCTGCAGCTGCCGCCGAGAGCTTTGCTGCCACTGCCGTACTGTCTGTGCCATCTGCCCACCAGCTTATGTCGTCCACAAAGGACAGGCCCTGAATGCCTGGTACTGCTGCCTCCACCTTGTCAAAGATTCCTGATAGATAGGTGGTGAAGAGGATTGGTGCCACTGGACATCCGTGGGGGATTCCCGTGTCCAGTGGCTTCGCCTCACCTGTCTTGCCGTCCAGTGCTAGTTTTACCTGGCGGTCTGACATGAAGCTGCCGGTCCATCGGATCAGGTCTGACTCAATCCGCGGTGCCTGCATACACTTGCCCAAGTGCGTTTTGTTCACATTTTTGAATGCTGACTTGATGTCCATGAACAGTGCGCCTGCCATCTTCTTTGTTGCCCACGTATCCTGGGTGTGATTCATCAAGATTGCTACTGCGTCCACACAGGATCGCCACTTGCGGCACCCATACGGACCCTCACGGAGGGCCTGTTCACGTTCCAGGTGGTCGGCAATCAGATCGGCTGCCATTCGCTCCACCAGCTAGCTGATGACATCAAGAAGTGAGATCACTCTGTATGCTCTCACGTTGACGTAATCTGGCTTCCCGGGCTTTTGGATGACTACCCCCTTTGTTGTCTTCCAATGTCCATATCTTCGGGTGGTCACCGGTCCTGATGCACACTCGTACCGGTTGTGTGATCTGCTGTCGGTCCCACTACCAGAAGACTTTCAAGATGTCTGCCGATATCCTGTCAACGCCTGGTGCTGCTGTATTAGCTGCCTTGGCCAGCAGAGAGCTGACAAAGTGAGCAATGACCTGCTCCAATGCCTGACCACCCGCCGATGGCTTGTACCTTCCTGGCGGTCCCTTCGGGAAGTGCCCTTTGAGGACTGCTGCCTCCCTCTCATCCTGACTCTTTGCAATGTTGCCCTCCTCATCTACCAGTGCCTGTCCAGTCTGGTCAAGTCTGAGTGCAGTATAGTTCGCTGCTGTCCACACCTCCCTCCCCTTTGCCTCCTGTTGGAACTTGTTCCAGCATTCCTTTTTGGTCTTGCGAATGGCCTATGGCAGGTTGCGTCGAGCATCCTGTACATGCCCTATACCTGCCAGCCATCATCTGACCCTCCCCAGCTGCTTCTGTAGCTCCACCAACTCTTCCGTTGACCATGGCTTTGACCTGCTGCACCACCTCTTTGCCCTGGCATGGCTGTTAAGCGTTCCTGCCATAGCCTCCCATAATGCTACTGCTGCTTCCTCTACCTGCTCCGCTGCGCTGGTGTCGTTGAGTGCTGATGTTTCCTTCCCTGATCTTTGAAAGCATTGTGGGGCAAGCACTTTCTTTTCCTGCGAGGCTTGCTGGTCTTCTTCACTCTTTCCGGCACTACTCCAGCCACTAATGTCCCACCCTGTGACCTCCCTGCTGCTATCTCGGTGTCACAAGCCTGGCGCGACTGGCTCCTAGGCACCGGCACCGGTGCCACTCTCACGCTTGTCGCCCTGTGGCTCGTCCTTGTTTCGGCTGCCACAGCCGCGGTTATCCTCCGCGCTCAGGTGCCTCGACCGATCTCCATCATATCGCTCCGGTAGCGATATTCCCGACTGCTGGCTGGTCGAGACCTCTCTCCTTCGTCTCCATTATGTTACTTACACGTCCTTCTCCTGTCATCGTTACGTATGTCGTTTCCGTTTGATTATGCTTGTGCATCCTTTCTCCTGTCATCGTTACGTATGTCGTTTCCGGTTGATTATGCTTGCGCGTCCTTTCTCCTGTCCGCTACGTTTGTTGTCTTCTGTTGATGAAGCTTGCACGTCCTGTTCCCTGTTCCTTACCTTTACTGCTTGCGCGTCCTTTCTCCTGTTGCCGCGAGTAGAGTGTTGGCCGTGTGGCGGCCGTGTGCGATCATGTGTTTTTCTTGTGTGCGGCGATCGAGTCATGATGTTAGCCGGAGGAACTGTGTCAGTCTTGCGGGCAAGCTGTGATTCCACAGAGGGAAGGAAAAGTATAAAGGAAGGGCACAGTAGCTAGTCTGGAGATTCTTCTCCACACAATCTATTATCTCTCTCCACAGACCTCTCTCTCTACATTTGTGACCCGGCGCTGCGACCACTACCTGTAAGAACCTATTAGAGATTAAGGCGAAGTCGGATACTGCCACAGCGAAGTCGAATACCCCAACGAGACCACGCCAGGCGTGCAGAGATTAGGGCGAAGTCCAATACCACCAGCGGGCTCCAAGTCCCGTAACACCAGAACCAAGATCAAGACCAGTAACCCCGGAGACACCAGAACAGCAGAGAAGAATGATGGAAGGACCCCACCTGTTAACAACAGAAATGTTGCAAACCCTCCGAGCAGCACGCGACAGACCGCCGCAGACCTATTATGCAAAGCTTCGGGACCCGGAACCTTTCGAAGGAGAAAATGCAAAATTCAAAACCTTTTGTGGCCCAGTGTGAACTGAAATTCAGAACAGAAGGGAACCGATTCGACAACGATGAGAAGAAAATGGGATACGCATCATCCCTACTCCAAGCAGTGGCATGGAACTGGGTGGAAACCTTCCTGAACAAGGAAGGAGGAATCAACCTAACCTGGGAAGAACTGAAAACTAACATGAGGCATGTGTTTGGCCAAGTAGATGTAGAGGAAATCGCTTTCGAGAAATTCCAGAAAATCCAGGAAGGACATCGAATGGCGGCAACCTACTGGGCAGAATTCCAGCGAAGCAAAGCAGACCTCCCCTACACGGATAATGTATGCATTGCATGATTCTGAGATGGACTACACCCCGAAGTCAAAAGACACTTGGTCATAAGCGAAGCACCAGCCACAGTTCTGGTAGACTATGCTACCGCTGCCATCAAAACTGACAGCCACCTGTGCAACCTTGGAGTCATCAGTTGACGGCCCGCTGCCAGCTCAGAAGCGCGGTTCCATGTCCACACCAGGGAACCCCTGTCAGTACCCCCGGGGGACCCAGTGGACATCGACGCCACACGACGATTCAAGTTCGCCCAGAGGACACTGAACCGATTCCCTCAACGTACGAACCCAGATGAATGTTACAACTTTGGAAAGAAAGGGCATTTTTCGAGGGAATGCCCCCAGCCCAAGAAAACACGACTCCCATGGAAAAAGCCATACAGAGCAGTGGAAGCCACGTTTGAAGAAGAAACGGAGGAAGAACCGTTGGGAAACGACTGCCCTTGGGAGTAGACCCTAGCAACAGTCACCCGAGGGAGAAGCCAGTAGCAAAAGAAGAAGAAGAACTGCCCTACAGAATCCGGACAACCCGATACGACCGAGAGGAAAAAATAATGATCAAAGTAAAGGTCCAGTGAGCCAATGGCCAGGAATGTACCACTACAGCCCTGGTAGACAGTGGAGCATCTGAGAACTTCATCCATAGAGCGTATGCAGAAGCCAGCGGAATACAGATGCAACAAAAAGCAGTACCCAGACGAGTCCTGACCGTGGACGGAAGCAAGGTTACCGGCGGGCCGGTAACCCATGACGCTCAAATCCACCTTATGATTAACCATCACGAAGATGACATCCGGCTACACTGCATCACAATCGGAAATGCGCCAATCATCCTAGGACATCTATGGCTCAAGCTCCATGACCCAGTGATAGGGTGGAAAAATCATACCATGAAATTCCACTCAGACCACTGCGCCAAAAAATGCTTACCTAGCTCACCAAGAGCGAACACAGTCCCGGAAGAAAAGCCATGGAGCAAAACTACAGGAAAACACAGGAAAATTCTGAGATTGGCGAAACAGACCCATGGGAAGTATGCCAGACCGTTATCAACAAAATCAAGGAAACCTCCAAGACCAGCAAAATTATCCAATTCTGCCGGAATATGACCAGTTCCTTGAAGTATTCACTGAAAAAGAACCTACAGCACCTCCGCCCCACCGCACATGCGACCACTACATCCGACTGGAGGAAGGAAAGATGCGCCTGTACGAGCCCCCGCGACCCCTGAACGAAGAAAAAATGAAGGCTCTCAAGGAATACCTAGAAGTAAATGAAAAGCGGGGATGGATCTGGGCATCTACCTCCCCAGCTGGGGTGCTAATACACTTTGTCAAGAAGAAGGACAGGGAACTACGTCTATGTGTGGATTATTGACAACTGAATGAGATCACAATCAAAGACCAGACACCATTGCCATTAATCGGAGAGTCTCTGGATCAACTATCCTGTGCCACCATCTACACCAAACTCGATATCCGAGATGCTTACTTAAACCTCCGAATCTCAGCAGGAAACGAATGGAAATCAGCGTTCCGAACCCGGTGTGGACTATACGAGTACTGCATTATGCCTTTCGGGTTGACCAATGCACCGACATCATTCCAACGATGGATGAACGAGATTCTGAGCGAATACCTTGATATCTTCTGTGTGGCATATCTGGACGACATCCTCATCTTCTCGCAAAATCTGGAAGACCACCGGAGACACGTCCAGACAATCTTGAGACGAGTTGAGGAAACAGGGCTTACGCTGAAAGCATCCAAATGCGAATTCCATACAATGGAAATAGAATACTTTGGATACGTCATATCACCGCAGGGACGAAGAAAAAATCAGGACAATCAAGGAATGGAAAGAACCAATGAATGTCAAAGGAATCCATAGTTTCCTAGGATTCGCCAACTTCTATAGAAGGTTTATACAAGACTACAGCCGGATCACAATACCCCTCACCCGCCTGACAAGGAAGGAAGTGAGCTGGGAATGGGGCGGCGTCAAGGGCACAGAGCAACAGGATGCCCCGAAGCAGGCAAGCTCGATCCAAGGGAAAGGAAAAGAGGGGAAGATGCCGAAGAGGCTCTAGCCCCCAAACAAGCCAAAGCCGCCCACGTCAAAGTCAAGGAGGAAGACATGTGGGAAGCTGCCGGCATAACGCTGCAGTCAGCCTGGAAAGACGACTCCGATTTTTAGGAGGACGTGGCCCGCCGCACCCAACGTTCTTCCCAATAATTTGTGGAACAAATCGAAAACGAAAGGGTCCAGAGGAACCAAGTGCTGGGACCTTGCAGGATAGACAACGAAGAAGGCTAAATCCCAATAAAGCCTTGCCCGAAAAGTCTACGAACAAACCACAGTGCGGCAAAAAGCCAATCACCACCAGGATCATTTCGTGGGGCCCGACCCAACACGCGGTGCGGGCTCTACTTGACATCGGTTGCTCAGTATCTTTGATTAGCACCAGGATTACCGAGCAGCTCAACATACCCCGAATCCACAGAAGTAAGGCAGCCCCACTACTGAACTGCTCGGGGGTAGAATTCAAAGGGGCAGGAATGGAGTAGAGTGAGCCGCTCCTGCTCCAGCATCAAAAGCAATATTCCCGGGAGGTGTTCGAGGTTGCACCATTGGTGCCGGAAGTCAACCTCTTCCTCTCATTCTGGTGGATTGCGAAGCACCCTCCCCAGGGTGCATGGGACTCAGAAGAACTCCGATTCAGCAGCCACAACTGCCTAGAAAAATGCATGCGATTCGAAACCACGGAATTCTTTCAGTCTCTGGATGAGAAGGTTACCCTTGACCCAGGAGCCAAAGTCATTGGGTATGTCTCAGCAATAAACGAAGAAGACCCTTGGGACCAGATCCGTAAGGAGTTCAGGGGTTATCTCGACATCATGAGCCAGGAGGTGGCAGAGGCGCTGCCACCACACTGGCCATATGATTGTAAGATTGACCTCAAGGAAGGAGAAACCGTCCCCTGCGGACCGATTTACCCCCTTTCGGAGAATGAGCTCCAGACCCTCAGGGAGTGGCTCAAGGAAATGCTAAGAACAGGCAAGATCCAGAGGTCCACCTCACCGGTGGGATGCACGATTTTGTTCGTACCGAAACCAAACGGAAGGGGAGTCCGGCTGTGCGTTGACTACCGAGCCCTGAACCAGATAACGATTCCCAACCGATACACCCTTCCTCTGATGCAGGAGCTACAGGACCGGGTACAAGGAGCCAGATGGTTCACCAAGCTGGACCTGAAAAACGTGTTTAACTTGATCCGCATGCGAGAAGGAGACGAATGGAAAACGGCATTCCAAACCTGTTACGGACTATACGAGTTCCAAGTTATGTCGTTTGGACTAACCAACGCACTGTCAACCTTCCAAGACATGATTAACCATGTCTTCTCCAACATGATAGATCTGGGCCTCTTGGTTTACATGGATGACTTCCTGATCTATGCAAAAACCGTGGAAGAACACGATCGGAGGGTTAAGGAAGTGCTGGCAAGACTACAGGAAAACTGGCTGGCAGTCTTGCTGGACAAATGCCTGTGGAAAACCCAGGAAGTAGAATTCCTGGAATACGTCATCGGAAGTGAAGGGATTAAGATGGCAGACGGAAAAGTGGAGGCGGTACTGGAATGGAAATCCCCAGCATCACTGACGGAAGTACAGGCATTCCTGGGATTTGCCAACTTCGACTGATGCTTCATTCAGGACTACTCTTGAGTAGCCAGACCCCTGACGGAGCTGACCAAAGGGGACAAAAAGGAGTGGAAATGGAACCCACAGGTGGAAGAAGCCTTCCAGGAACTGAAACGGCGATTCACGATGGCGCCGATACTAGCGCACTTTGACGCCACGAAACCTGTGATTATCGAAACGGATGCCTCTGACTTTGCAATCGGGGCCATCCTATCACAGAGAGATGACAGTTGGAGACTACAGCCTGTGGCCTTCCACTCCTGTAAGTTCTAGCTGGCGGAAATCAACTACGAAAGCCATGACAAGGAACTTCTGGCCATTGTCAATGCCTTCAAGCACTGGCGCCGATACTGCAAAGGAGCAACGAATCAGGTCCAGGTGTTTAGCGATCACCAAAACCTTGAGTACTTTACGACTACAAAGATACTCAACCGTCGCCAAGCGCGGTGGGCCCAGGAGCTAGCAGGTGTCGACTTCCGCATTTACTATTGACCAGGGAACCGGAATGGAAAACCAGACGCTCTCTGAAGGCGTTCAGAGTACCGCCCTGAAAAGGGGGGGAGTAAAAACCAGCCGATTACGACAGTTTTGCGAAAAGACAACTTCGCGGAACCAGATTTGCAAAACCAGACAGACGAGAAAGAAAGTTTATCTGCTCTTTGGCAAGGTTGGCATCACTCCCACCACGCCAATGGTCGGAAGAATTCGCGGAAGCAGTCAAAGAGGCAGGAAAGGTGGACAATGAATACCATGGCGCGTGGAAGGAACTGGACGCAGTGCAGGAGAACGCTGCACGGAACGACCGAAAGGTTAAGGAGGCAGCTACCCACTCCCGTGAGGTGCGGCAGAGGGACCGAAAGGTCAGGACGGAAGAGGTCCTCAAGGTCAAGGACAGGCTTCTCTACCGGAAGGGTATGCTCTGGATCCTGGAGAATGGCAACCTCAAGAACCTGATTCTCAGATCAGAACACAACACGAAAATCGCCGGCCACATGGGCCAGCACAAGACTATCGAGCTAATCCGACACACCTTCTGCTGGCCAAAGATGAACGAAAGAATTATCGACTTCGTCCCGAGCTGCCCCGAATGCCCAAAGAACAAGGTGGCTCAGCACCAAACGTACGGACTTTCCTCCCCCCTGGAACTACCGTACGCACCATGGCAGTCCATTGGAATGGACGCCATTACGGAACTGCCACTCTCGGAAGGATGCAGCCAATTGTGGGTGGTTATAGATCGATTTACAAACATGGCGCACTTTCTCCCCCTTAGAAGGAAAAGAAGACGGCAGCTGACCTGGCGGTCATCTTTGCCCAGGAAGTCTGGAAACACCATGGGCTACCCTTGGATATCGTCTCAGACAGAGACTCATGATTCACCTCGAAGACATGGCAAGAATTCCTGTGGCTATCTGACATCTGCCCAAGGATGTCAACTGCCTTCCACCTCCAAACCGACGGGCAGACGGAACGCCTCAATCAGACAATCGAAGCGTACCTCCGAGCGTTCGTCGGCCATGAGCAGGACAACTGGGTAGGCTGACTCCCAATGGCGGAGTTTGCCTACAACAATTTGATTACCATGGGCAATGGGATGTCTCCGTTCTACGCTAACTACGGATTCCATCCCGTGTCCTCCAACCCAGCCGCCTCAGGACCCTTGAACCCCACCAGCAAGCTCTACGCCTGCTGGATGCAGGCAGTACACAAGGCGTCCACTGAACAGCTGGAAGCGGCACACGGACGAATGCGCCGCTACACAGATCCCCAGCACACCGAGCCCCCGAAATACCAGATTGGAGACTTGGTGATGCTCAATGGGTGCAAGATCAAGACGCACTGACCCTTCCGGAAGCTGAACCACAAGAACCATGGCCCCTTCCAGGTAGAAAAGATCGTCTCGCCCCTTGCAGTTCGACTCACGCTGCCCCAGAAATGGAAGATTCACAACGTCTTCCATGTATTGCTACTCGAACACTATTGAACCAGCAAACACCGAGTGCCGCTGGACTCGTTGAAGATCCTACGAGAGGCCAACTATATCGAACACAGCCAGGAATACGATGTTGACGAGGTCCTTGGGAGTACCAGGAAAGGGCGCTACGTCCTGTACCTCGTCAAATGGCTCGACTGCCCGGACCTGAAGGACTGGACCGAAGAACCATACAATAACTTTTCGGTACACGGCCTGGAGAAACTCCGAGAGTTTCACCGACGGAATCCAGACGCGCCGAGGGATTACCGGCTCACAGAGAGCAAGACTCCAATCCGCCCGGGGCGCATGACGAAGCCGAAGCGGTTGAAGCACGACCGTGGGGTAGTAGGATGAAGGGGAGGAGGACTTCATCCAAAAAACAATGCAATCAACGAGCAGAAGAGTGAAGGTATTGTAATCCCATTTTGACGACAGTCATCCCTTAACTGTGGCGAGGCGTGGGTGACCAGTTGAGAGCCACTGGTTTTGACCGGCTCTGGCGGCGCGAGTACTGTACGGCCAGCCTGATCCCCGGCTACACCAGCGTGCCAGGTCAACCCGTCTTCTGATCACCTCTTCGGGGGAACACGGTCGTCAAATGGTTTTCGTCAAAGCACTCCGACAGTAGGATCCTGGACCGGTCGAAAGACCACACAGATCCGAGGGCCGGTCGCCAACCGAATTGGTTCCGAAGTTTTTTCCTGCTGGAGGGTTATCTTTGGAACCAGGCGGCCTGTGGGATGCAGGGGCTGGAGGACTGCATTCCACCATTCAGACGAAGAAGGAGAAGGAGTCAGAATAAATCAGCTTCAGGCCAAAGCTAAGAAAGAGGGGGAGTAGTACTGAAAGAGTTACGACCGATCCTGACTAGGACCTCGATACGAAACCCGTATAGTCTGAAAGACTAGCGCCGGGAGGAATATGAGGTTGCCAACTGTTAGCCTCCACCCTTATCCCTGTGTCAGGCCCAACCACATCCGTGCGTGGATCTCTCTGAGGCCGCGCAACTTGAGACTGAGACCACCGACGTGTCGACGGGAAGAAGGAAACCACCTGACGGGAAAAGAAGTTCGCATATATAACGCACGAAAAACTCCCCCGACTGCCTTCAATTCCCGATCCTCAGATACTACACTCACGAAACATCTCGACACGACAAAACTAAGATTATTCCGCTGTGAATAAAGACCAATCGAACCTGACTCAAAAATACCTTTATGTAGGAGGAGGATTCCGGGCACCGTGGACACCACGCCTAGAGTGGCTAGCATGGCCACTAGCATGGCTTCTAGAGTTTGTGGGACTTAGCAGATGGCTGCCCTAAGGGCTTCTGTAGATAGACAGTCACACACTAGCGTTAGCATACGGACACTTGTATGAGTGTCCTGTGCTCCCCTCTTTAGAATGGACATGTTTCTTGCGACCCCTCAACTGCTAGCAACACTTTATTTTCTCTGCCCTGCATGACCAGTGGCAAGCATTCTTTATTTTCCCTGCCCCGCACAATCAGCGGCGAGCGAAGGAGGGTGCAGAAACATCAAGATCCCGAGAGGACAACAAGAAAATTGAGAAAACGAGGAAACCGAGAGACGAGACACGGGACGGCCCAGCGAACGGACTCTCGGGTAAAATGTAGCTGCGGGAGGGCGTGGCGAGCGGTAAGCGCGGGGGCCGGCGTTTCGGGACCCATACCTTACGTCTCACCAAGCTGTTTCCAGTCACAAACAGTGCGCTAACCTTCAAGAAAAAGTTACTCACACACCGTATTCACACGCCGTATTCACACATGGTATTCACACGCCATATTCACACGCCGTACACACACGCCATACACACACACCATCCAGCAGTCTCAACTACCCATTCACCGGGCTGAGCTATAGCCTATAAAGCCCGTGCATCAGGCAGAAGCACTGAGCGTTTCCAAAGCGCGGCGAGCATTTTCAAGATCCCGCGAGGACAATGAGAAACCTGACAAAAACGAGGAAACCGAGTGACGAGACATGGGACAACCCAATGAATGGACTCTCACGTGAAAAGTAGCTGCGGGAGGGCGTGGCGAGCGATACTCACACACCGTATTCACACGCTGTATTCACACTCCGTACACACAGGCCGTCCAGCAGTCTCAACTACCCGTTCACCGGGCTGAGCTATAGCCTATATAACCCATGCATCGGGCAGAAGCGCTGAGCATTTCCAAAACGCGGCGAGCATTTTCAAAGCACGGCAAACAAAACAAGGCATGCAGAAACAGCGAGCAATGTCAAACACCCCGAAACTCTGGCTGGAGCCGGGCGAGCTACTCGGGTGGATTGGTGAAATGAACCTATCGCACGATGAAAACGCGGTAGTCTTAGCTGTTTCAGCCGAAGCGGTCCTAAATGCCTACGCCCAGTGGTACGACAATCACCGGGAGACTTCTGTGAAGATTGCGGGTCTAGCGGCACTGGGGCACCGACTTTGTAAGGCAGAGGAGGAGACGGCAGATTGGAAGCTGCACTGCGATCACCTATTTACCATCAGTGAACAAACCGCAAAACTACAAGATAGGGCCCCGAGCCAAAACCTAATCGTTCAAAAAATCAAGCTGCATGAGCCAAAGAGGATTGATGGTTCCCAGCACTTGGAGGTTGTCGCTCAATTTATCGAAGACGTGCAGCACTATGTTCGACAGGGCAGAGCAGTCTGTCAAAAAGCGTCGGAAGACAATCAGAAGATCGACACCTTCTGGTGTTTTCTCACCACCAAAGAGTTCCACTGGTTCGAGAACTGCATGAAGAAGCAGGGTGTGGATACTATCCCACCAAAGGATTACAACTACAATACCACATGGGACGCCGTGAAGGTCCACTTCAAGCACCAGTACATTCCAGAAATGGCTATTTCCATAATCCGCCGCGAATGGTATGCGTTGAAGTTCAATCGTCCGCAGGTTTTGAAGTTCAACCAGCGAGCATTGGAGCTGATCAGCATTCTGGGCGGGTCGCTCACCATTACGAGGGAAAATCTGCTGTGAGGGGAACAACTGATCAAGCTGCCGGAAGCGACGCAAAACGATATATCCCAGCAGGCATGCCTTATGGATATACTCAGTGGTGATAGTCAGAAGCAGATGACGCTCTCCGGCATGATGGATATCGTCGCCGCACGGACTCTGCCGTTTATGTCGATGCCGTCCGATAGGGTCACCCAGGCCCAATCCCCAGCCGGACCCCCCACTGCGCATGGCGACCTGATGGACTTGAGTAATATCGAGAATGACGAACTGAATGCGGGTGTTGACGGAAAGATAGAGTGTTACCGTTGCCTCGGGTTCGGTGACATCATACACCAATGCAGCACTCCAGCCACAGATAACCGTACGGTGCAATTCAAGCCTCGAGGAGGACACGAGGGAGGGCGTGAAGGACTCCAGAAGCGTCATCCACCCCACCAGCCGCCACCTACGCAACAGTCACCATAGCATCAGTCGTATCAACAGCTGCCACCTATTCAACAGCCAACGTACGGTACCAACCAAACGAATTGGCGTGCGCTGGTCAAGCGCGTCAACAACGTCAACAATCCGGAGGCAAGGTCCAGTGTGTACTTCGATGGAGGTTGGTCAGAGGAGGGAACGCCGGATGAAAATGGAGGATTGACGGACTTGTTTGATTTGGGTGGATCGGATTGGGATAAGACCAGTAAGTTGGCACAGAGCGAGGGAAAAGGGGCTCAGTAGCAGTGACAGAGCATCCTCCTACTAGAGAACGAGAGGCGGCGAGACTTTATTTGACAAACCTTAATGTTATACGGAAGAACATTAATGATAAAAGTGATTTGTTACGTTTTTACGCTAAAGTCCAAACCTCTCGTTCGAAAACTCGCTCAGCCTACACCCTAATGGACCCGGGTGCATCCCACTGTTATATTGACACCACTTTTACATCGCAGCTTGGCTTACCTTTTCAACATGCTGGCCGTATGAGAATCGTCACGGCCGGAACCAAACACCCTCCCGAGGATAGATACCAGGCGTGGCTTAACGGACGTATACGGGGCAGCACGGGGAACTACGCAGATGTTACCGTTTGGTACACTGTGTTTGATCTTAAGGGCGCCTACGACATTATTATTGGAAAAAATTGCAAGCAAAAGAACCAGGTGATGAAATGGAAGAAGGTATTCTGCAAGATTATCAGGCAATTACTGTAAATTACTAATCATCACGGTTTTCACAGAGCGAGGCATTGCTGCTTCAGGCGAATCAGCCTACTGTACGTATACGGCAAAGCAACCCACGGTGGAAGGAACTTGAGAAACAACTACATGTTGCGTTTGAGGAGCAGCGAAAACTGGGACGAATTGTACGTCGCAAGTGGTTTGAACGTACCTTGAAGCGGTTGTTTACAGAGATCTATCCCTATTCAACTGTTGAATTCTGCTTTTCAAATGGCTGGTTTTCTCGGTTTCTTCACCGCAATGATATCACACTTCGAATCATCACAAACCAAGCCTCGGAAACACCGTCACAGCACTGTGAGATCATCATCAATTTTCTATGTTTCAACCGGTGGAATTCACAACTGCGAGATGGTAGTGAAGACACTGTCTGCACTGTTGGCCGATATCTCACCTCAAATATCATCAATATGGATCAAACACCACTACCCTGGGAGTATCTGGAGGGAAGAAGCTACGAAACAAAGGGGAATAAAACTGTATGGGCTAAGAGCCGACAATCTGGATGGGGGAAGCGCCAGGCATCAATGCAGTTTACCATCTTTGCCAACGACATCGCTCATGTCTTGCCACGCATGATCTTCCGAGGAAAAGAGGATAGTAAAACGACAGTCAGAAAGCGTAAAGCTTTACGGTATGATCCTTGAGTTATGGTTTCATTTAACAGCAAAGCCTATGCAACTACCGTAACCATCCTCCATTGGCTGTTGAAACAACTTCTACCGGAACTCGGTGGGCTGCCTGCTCTGCTCATCATGGATCTTCTCCGCTCGCATAGGACCAAGCCAGTAAAGAAACTTCTGAAAAAGAATGACGTCACTCTGTCGTTGGTTCCTGCTGGCTGTACTGGCATTGTTCAGCCTGTCAACATCTCATTCAACAGGCCGTTTAAGGATATGCTGAATGAACAGATCGACAAGGAGTTTGAAGGGGCAGTCAACAATTTCGATCTAGATGATATTACAGGAAGTAGCGCAGTGGGAGAAATGAGAATTATGATGACCAGATGTGTCGGTGTGGCTTGGGAGAGATTCTGTTGGGAGAAGAGAGAGGTTATCATTCGAAGCTTCCGTTGCATTGGTGCATCTCTACCTATTGATGGGTCATCTGACGGTGAGATATCCATCAAAGGGCTACCGACCCCCCACCTAATGACTGCTCTGAAGGACTGGAAGACCCAAGAAGCACCCACTGTGGACGACGGTACAGCGAGTTGCAGTGACGACACTACGGAAGACTCATCATCATTGGGTAATGAGTCTAACGTTAAAGGTCAGCCTTCAGCATCGGATGCAACTCAAGGTAAACCTAAGGTATGCGGCATGTCTGGCCATGGCAGGGCAGGCAGCATGAGTCAAGGTCGTGGCCGTGGTTGTGGTTGTGGTTGTGGTTGTGGCAAGAACCTAGCATCTGCTCATCTAGTAGCCCCTTCCACTACGGTCATTGCCACATCCCCAGCCTCACCTCAAGCTGCAGCACTGGTCACCCCCGGCACTGCAGAGTCAGTTGCACACAGCTGCAGTGCAGCACCAGTTGTAGGAATACGGCGAAGTGCTATGTTGGCAGGGAGACCACAGTACAGTCATGTAATTTCTTTTCCGCAAATTACCAACACTGAGGGTGACGAGGATGAGGATGAAGATGGTCTTGAGTACGACTTCCTTTGGCACAGAGATGGTTTTTAGTTAGATTTGTGGGTGCTGTGTTGCTGTGTATATGTAGTAGGTAGATTCTGTAGGCATGACGCCATATTTGCAAAATTCAGTCAAGCGCGATTTGATATTGCGGTAGTCCTTAAGTGCCCTAGATCGCGCTAGTCCGTGCTAGGACCTATAGCAGCAGCATTTATAGGGGTACCTCTTAAGTAAGTTAATACGGTACAGGATGAGGAGCTAGCTAGGTCTCGCTCCCATAGATAACGACCCACGGGGACTCACACCTAACCTTACTCACGTAATCAACCTATAATACACAATTCCGGGCGTCGCCCGATTTACCTGATCCGTAGCATTCGCACCAACTTCACCCCTTGGTATTTAGCGAGGTGCCGTATTAACTCATGCAAGTCGCCCGGTTTTTTTGGCGGTAAGCGCCGTCTTGGCGCTGAGTAAGTGGCACTAGCGCACACCAGCGTGCTTCAGGACTAGCACAATAACTATTGAGGGAGGATTCGGAGGATCTAGGCTCAGGGCGAAAATTTTTGGGTTACATTGTTGTATTGCCTTTGGCTCTGTCACTTCATTTCCTTGGGCTCCGTTTCTACATTTCATTCGGTTCAGACGGACCATTGAAGGATTGTGATCCGTGGGTTTGTGGAGGATTGACCACCCTGGTCGGTATATGTAGCGGGGTAATGCGGAGTTGGTTCTAGGTCTTAGTCAATTATTCTATCCTCGTCAATCATCAGATCCTATCATAGTCAATTATCCTCTCTTTTCTCCTTCCCTCTTTTCGTCGTTTGTGACATCGGACCTGGCATAGGTCCTTCATCTGGTGCGCCAAACCCAGATCGACAATTTCCTTCGGAACCCTGGGAGACGCGGTCTACTGGTCGAGAAGACTTCGTTACCTGTGGCAGCAAGCACGGGAAGATCACGAGGCAGTTCAATGATTGATTGGTCGAATTAATCAGTTGGGAGCTGAGCAAGGGGAAGGTAATCCGTCAGTGGGGACTAATCTATTGGTGATACCTAGAGGCAGTGAAGGGAGAGGTGGGTTGTCGTCGGCCAATATGCAGGCCGCCATTGGAACGAACCACCCTCCAGGGCCATCAGGTTCAAGTAGTAGGTCTCCTGCAAGGGATGCTAACAATGGCAGTGGGCGTCACGGACGTTCTTACAATGGTTGCTCCAAAGATACACATGGAAGCTTAGTGCCCCAGCATCTTTGCTGCCGGGCCAGCTCCAAAGATAGCGTGATTATCGAAAAGTTTCGTGGAAAGAGGGGAGATGATGTGGACGGTTCTTGAGTGCGGTTCGGAGGCGGATGAACAGGAATCTAGAGGCAAATAAGTATTATACTGATGAGGAACAAAACGCTGATCATGTAGCCCTCATACATAAGAATTGTAGCTCCCGCGTCTGGGAGTACATCAAAAGCCTGAAGGGGAACTGGGAAGAACAACCTGCCCGAGTCGAGGAGGCCCTCAAATGTCAGTACCGAACCATTGGAGCGAGCGGCCTCAATACAGGACGAGACAAGTTTGCTAGCCGCCATCAGCGATTAAACGAATCTTTGGACCGATATATCCGACGGGCACAGAAGTTGACCGGGATATGGGAGGGCTGTGAAGATATGCATGAGGATTTGACGGAACGATTCTGTCATGGCCTTCGGGACAAAGGACATCGGAACTCGCTGGCCACAATGGAAGACATGTGGTCAAAGCCAGGGCGAATCCGTTTCGAAACGTGTATCGCGAATACCTACTGTATCATCCAATCAGATATCTCGTACAGAGAATCCCAGTTCTTGACTGACTCTGGTTCCGATTCCGATTCGGAGTTCTCCACGTACTCGACTTCTGACTCTGACCTGAGCGAAGATGACCGAAGGTTCAGAAGAAAGAGAAAACGTAAGGAGAGGAGACGGAGACGGGACCAGAGGCAGTGAAATCGGAAGGAGAATCCGAGAACCCGGGGGAAAGGTTCAGAAGGAGGAACGGCGGACCCACTTGCTGAACAGGTAAAGGATCTTGGGAAGAAGGTGGAAGAAATCCAAGGGCTAATGTCGACCACGCCTATTGCTCCAGCAAGCCCTGCGAATGGTAATCCTCTCTATGGGACACCACCATACGGGCCGCCGTTGGGCTACGGTGTGACACTGGGGTTGTCTCGTAACCGGAGTGCGGGGAGAATCAAAGGTAATCAGGCTACTTTCGATAATTCACAACGGAATAATCTTAGATCTTGTGTGTGGGTTCGGTGGTAGTGTTGGTGAGG